>BNJS01000586.1_pt1 | contig 111848 bp, 124 predicted proteins | sample 8540461 | NCBI WGS metagenome assembly BNJS01 (sample SAMD00202454, study PRJDB9452) | human saliva metagenome | isolation source: human saliva | place: Japan | reverse complement strand
CTATTGAGAGCTTAGATTATAATGACTTGCCCTATGGCACATTTGCCCACTAGGAATGAAAGCGAGACGGTTGGCAGTATGGAAGTTACCATTGCGTTAATCGTTTTGCAGTGAGACCAGCCCATAGTGAGGCTAATATTTATACAAAAGCCATTACTCACAGGAAGTGATGGTCGTAGGTGAGTCCTCTTCTTTAGCACGGAGAGATTGTCCCAGGGTACTCATTCAGGAGGCTTGGCTGAACAGGGTCATTAGGACTGTCATCCGAGATATAGAGATCCCGTTCAGTGGAGTGTCTGTCACTTGTTCTTAGGGCGGATTCAATCGTACTCGAGGCATCTCTGAGAGGCAATGCTTACATGACCATCAGTGTGGTAGCTTTAAAACAGCTTTTGAGATGCAGGGTACGTGTCCAACCTCTCCTGATATCATCAGCGATAAATGGTGAGAACAAGTAGTTGGTCGTTTCAGCACTGATCATGAGAAGCTGGGACGACTTACTTCCTGTCGATGAGCCTACAACTTCTTTTTGAAATAAAGACTTAGGGCTATGTTTTTGATGCTAACGGATAGTGAAGTGACTTTCGACTAGTCGTGCGCAACTCTAAAGATATAGACTTCAGGGAATATGAGCAGGTTTTCTGCCAGATGGGCGTACACTATGGCGGTATACGCTAAGGTGTTTCAGTGACTCTGCCTAATGCTACGTATTGCGCTTCTGCAGAGTCTAATGAGTGATGAGTAGCGTTTACAGGGATATTTGCTGCGGATAGTGTGCTTACCTTCTAGATAAGGGCCAGTGCGCCAGTGGTTGGAAAGTGTCTCCGTGGATCGCTTTGCGTGCACCTGACAACGAGCTGATATCTCTTCCAGAGCTGAAAGTGCTCGCCTGACCTTTTGCAAAGGAAACAACAACGCCCAGCCTGTGCAAACATGCAAATGAACGACCGATTATACATTGGTTATTCGGCCAGACTCTGGTTGAACTTCTCAATCTCTTCAATAACTGAGCTCAGTTAGATCCCAGCTCTTGTGTTGGCTAGATTTAATGGACGACACGAAATTTGTCCCCAGGGCTGTTTGCATGGTCGGATGGCATCTTGTGCAGTACCGAAGGACTTGATGATCTCAAAGGGCTCCTGGGTCCGTGATTAGCCAGTTGAAATTTCGCAACCTTCAGTTTAACTACCAAAGCACATTATATTAGCGTTGAGGCTTTTTGGGATACGAGGTGAGACTGGCACAGAGATTTCCTCTCCATGCGCAGTTAAGAATTCGGAGCTAATGAACGAGGTGCTCATTTGACACTAGGGGCTGGGCTTAGCCTGAGGAAAAATCTCTTTTTCGAGGAGGAACAGACATTTACACTACAGGCGGCTTATCGCTGATAATGTCACAGTAGCGTGAGGGGTATGGACGTCGCGAGATTGCCCTTGATGCTCAAAGTGCGGGCAGATTAGTGAGAGTCTGGTAGGCCAAGCTTGAGTGGCATCATGACGACGATACAATTGTATAGAGATATGGCTTTACATGAGGATCTTCTACTGCATCACGTCTGGGTTTGAAACCGAGACTAATCATGTATCTCGGTGGAAAGTCCGCACAGAGCTTTGGGCGTAAAGGCAGCAATGGTTGTGTGGTGCCGATGCGCTAGAGGACTTTCCCTCAAGGTATACCGCTTGTTGCTCCTATGACCCTCAATGGTATTGGGGGCTCTTACTATGGTGTGCGAGCTGAAGGGCAAAGAGTGCCGAGGGTGGCAAATTGAAGTGCTCAGTACGTACCTGATGAGATCAGGGACTCAGATTCAAGGCATCTACATTATTTGAAATCAGCAAAACGGCACAAGGTGAGGCTGCCTAGAGATGATTTTTCTCGTTCCTGGAGGCTTAGTATGATGGTTTCTATAGCTGTGCCCAATTCCTAAAAGATCTTAGGGGGCCGAAGTGTCCAGAAGAGGAGGATAGACAACATCGTTTCATTCCGAGCAACTTAGGAGAACAGCTGAAGCAGGGCGACTTTGAGAAAGTCCTAGGAGCTTTAAGCATAAAAGAAAGCTACCAGAAGCACTTAAGGGGCTAATCATTTTCAGGATTCTATTTTTATGCAGTTGGATCTGGACAATAGTAGCCTCACGCCGTGAGCCAAGTCTGTATGTCAGAGTCCGGCTGTGTGTGATCGCGGGCACTGGTCCTGATGGACTTGCCGGAAGGGAGTGTACTGCATATTGATCCTGGGAGTGGTGCCCACATCTGGGGACTCCAGCGAGCTCCTGTGGCTTGAAGTTAAATGTTGGCAGCATTCTCGCTGTTAAGGTGATGCTTACCTAATGGCAGGAAGCCGTATTCCGGGTAGCCTACTCCTCCGCAAAGTAGCTAATCTTATAGGGCAAGATATTGGCCGTCTGAGCCTAGGGGCATGATTTAGACGCTCTAAGTACAGGTAAAGAGCTTTGCTTTTGGCTCTAAACTGGGGAGTGCGTACTGGTGACCCTTCAGTTTGCTATCATGTATGCCAACTTAATGCAGGCTTAGGTTTTGATGTGATGCTCAGGATTATGGTCAGGCACAATGTCGAGAGCCGCTCTGGGACAATAGGTCTGAATGGCTGGTACGCTCAAGGGCAGGCTTATGCCTATCTACAAGGCGAGTTGGGTGTCAAAAATGGATGCTATGGTTTCATGTAGTGTGCGTGTCCCTGTCATTGGGAGGTGCAGCCGCCTTGCTACAAACAGGCTTACCCTGATCAACCTTCTTCAAAGGGATACCTTGGCGTAAATCTTAATGTGCTTGGGCTTGTGAAGGGACATGCTCGCTTTAAGCTAAGTATCAGCGAAGAGTGTGAAGTCGTCAATCAGGCTCATCTCCGTAGATGAACCAATGATCAATGATCTTTCGCCAGTTATCGAGGGGAGCGAAGTAAGCGTCTTTGCTGTACCTCAAGCAACCTTCAATGTTGCAATGGGTAAAACCTTTGAGGGCCTCAGACGAGGCGTGGTGTAAATAAGATCATATCGTGATGAGTCTCAAAAGTTTTGACCTTAAGGACAAGGAAGGCAAAACATTGCTGCTCAACTTGTGTGGGGGTGATGATAAAGACTAAGCTCAGCTTGCAGGCTAAAAGTCCTTCCGCCAAATACAGAGCTTACGGCAAGTGTTCGTGTTGGCTTTGAAGAGTTTATAAATGGTTCTTGGCATCAAGTTGTGACTTCGGGTAAACCAGCAATAGAGAGAAGACACATACTTTCACTACGGGTGGGGCTCCCAGTGAAATCCCTCTTGCCAATGTCGTTTATGCTTACCCAGTTGTAGACCAGTCATACTTCCTCCCCAAGGAAAGTAACAAGGGCTATGTGCAGCTCAAGATGGGACAAAAGTACCTCTTTGAGAAGGGCTTTTGACTACAAGATGAGCTTCCTTGACGAAGAGGGCGGACGAGTGTCCACGGACTTCAACTACAACGAAGCGAGAATAGACTAGAGTTTATTATTCCCCAGCCTGAGAAAAACTCCCTACACGCTGAGCCTAACTACACGACGTTCAGGAGGGGCAAGAAGGTACTAAGAACAACTCTACTACTCATCTTGATAGCGAAGACTTAAGTGTGCGTATTGGAGGTGATAGGGCTGAGCGCCTTGGCAAACCCTAGAAAGCTATCCTCAGCTATGATTTCAGTACAAGTCAGCACAGTACCTTCAAGGAAAAAGATGGATGCCCTCAAGATTAAAAGATGGCTTTGCTGTTTATGATGAAGCCTCAGCTTATCCTCTTGAACTGGATGTCCGAGCTGATGAGGCTTTTGACGAGGCTGAAGTATTAGGGGGTAGAGAGACACAGGAGAGCCCTTGTGCAACTCAAAAGCAACGCTAGAGAGGATTATTTTTGCGAAGACCGTCTGCCCCTTGGTTTATGAGGCTATCCTTTGCTGGTCTTGAGTTAACTTATCGTAGTGAGCAACCCTATGGTGCACCACCCTATTATGCCTTTGCTCCCAAGTCCATACTTCTTGTCTAAATTGGTGACGGGACTCTCAATAAGCAAAGCTTTATCGATTCCCCTTCACTTTCTTAGCTTCGCATGTTGTCTTTCTGACTTTAGCGACCTACAGGGCTTGTGGTCACTAACCGAGAGCTAGTGGGGCGTAGTATTTACGAGCGCTTCGCCCTTGGAACTTTACCCGTACTCAGACATGGTAAGTATAAGGCTCTCGTGAGCTATGTCTTACCTGACGGTACCGTAAGCTCAACGATGCCTATCCTTTACAATAACAATCTCAAGTTTAACACAGGCGATGAAACAAGCAAGATGGGGTGTGAGGGCTCCCTTTACCCTTGGGATATGTTTGTTCCTGTCGGCTATGCTCAAGGCACAAACGAAGTCACAGGGAAGTCATTAAAGTAAGGACTGAAGTCCATAGTGATAAAAGTGTTATTGCGATGGATTGCCAGTGATGCCAAAACTTGGGAAAAGCTTGAACAAGCATGGGGTTCGCTTAGAGCGTCTGACTATCGCACGTAACGGACGAAATACTACCAACCCCGAGGCTCATATCTTGGGTGCTGAGCTCAAGCCAGAGAGCGATGAACTCAAGGCTATAGCCACACAATATCCTATGGGCTTAGTGATGGCACAAGCTGTCTTTGGGGAGGACTTTGAGGTCGGTCTCGGAGATAGCCCCATGGGCAAGGCTATAGCTCTTGATGAGCAAAGAGCGAGCGTTATCTCTTCTCGGCTTATGCAGCCGACCTATGCTCCCTGTTGCCAGGCTGTGGGATGGGGTTGGGAGGATACAACGGTTAAGCCTGGAGAGCGATACCTGTATGAGTCATCTACTCAGTACAGACAAGAAGAATCCAATCAAGGCCGGGCTAAACTTCGTCATCATGGGGCAGAATACCCAGCTAGTCGAAGCCTCAAGCCCTTTCTGTTCGCTTCGAGGGATGCATCGGCTCAACTCTCTTGGGACTACAATGGATTAGTACACCTATATAATAGCTACATCGTTGAGAGGAGTGAGGATGGACATACCTTTACTCCTATTACCCCAGAGCCTATTACTCGTATGTCCAAAGGGGAAAAAGAGTGCACATGCTCCGATTACCTATACGGATAGCATTGCTAACCTACAGACCTATTACTATCGTGTAGCTGGGATTACTCCTTTTTGGTACTAGAGCGCATATAGCATAGTTGTTTCAGGAGCTGGATATCCAAGTCTTAAGGCGATACCTATGATTAGCTCTGCCTCTTTTAATGAGAAGGGTGGGGCGCAGATGAGTTGGACATTCTCCCCAGAGGAGAAGACCTCTTGGAGCTTCGGTATCTTGCACTCGACCAATGATAAAGAAGTATGTTCCTTGAAACAGGGACTAGCTCCTTCCCGTAAGGAGCTATACGATAGATATTCCTAAAGCGAAATATGTCTACTATAAGATAGAAGCTAAGCCTAGAGAGGGGTATCAGAAGTCTTTACCCATCCTTCTGCAGCCGATTGATAGTATTCGAGCAAAGCCAACTGGACTAAGAGCTCCAAGTAGATAGTCTGAGGTAAGGTCCGTCTACAATGGAGTGCTAATAAAGAGGCTGACATATTGGGGTATCGCCTATACCGAGAGAGAATAAGGGTGAAGAGTTAATCCTATTACAGATGTAGCCTATGAGATACTCTATATCAGGACAGCGTCAGTCTGCAATCTCTTAATAGTAAGGTGTACTATGCCCTGACAGCTCTTGATCATCGCTACAATCAATCTGAGCAATCAGGAGCTTGTTGAGCATTAAAACCTAATGTACTTGCACCCACGGCACCAAGTATTACTCGTATAGAGCATGATAAGGAGCATACTGTGCTTCACTGGGAAGCTGCAGATGACCCATACCTTACAGGCTTCATCATCTTTAGAAAGGAGTCAGGAAGTAATACCCTGCACCAAGTTGCGAAGTTGATGATAAGACCCAGAGAACTTATCGCATCAAAGACGAACCAGGGAAGAGCTACATCTATCAGATGCAAGCCTACTCTAGTAAGAGGCTTCTCTCTGTGCTGTCTCAAGAAGTCGCTATCGGAGCTCAGATAAGTGAAAAAGCCTTGGTGAGATAGCCATCTTAGCCTCAGTACCCTGCCAGAAGGGTAATAGCTATTAAGTGGAAGACACAAGCTCCAGCACTCATAAGTGTAGCTCTCTATAAGACAGATGAGCAAGGACGCTTATGCCTCTATCGTGATAGCCTACCTGCCGAGGAGAAGTCGTGAGACAGTGAAACCCAACAGGAAAGAGCAATACTTATACCCTTGTAGTCAAGCATAAGGGCAGCAAGCCGCAAACGATTAAGAGAAGCGTAAATTTATGATGCGAAAGAAAAATCCTACAAATGGTCTTGTATAAAACATTATCATACTCTCCAGTCAAGCTCAGAACAATGGGAGGTATAAATTAACTCTGTCTTTTGACAGGGTGCATAATACGAATAGTAACGCTATGGGCTGGCTAGATTTTGAGTTTTTGCATCGTCTAAAGGTCAAGAGGAGCTCTTAGGTAAATTTCAGCACGACGTCTGTAAAAGACTCTCCTTGGTGGGGCAGGCAACCTCCAACAATCGTCAAAGAATATAGGAATGAAGATGGAAATGCTCTGATAGGATAAGAATCTGGAGTAAAAAGAAACGAAGCCCATCTTGTTTTGTACCTGGAACGAAGTTTTATGCTCAAAGATTGCAAAATCTTAGACAGGACATTGCCTTATATTAATCTTAGTTTTGACCACGGAGACCAAAGGGCATTCATTCATCAATAAGATGCTTTTTAATGGTGCACCTTGAGCTCATCCCGATCTCTAATTAACCTCCATTACTTCCACAACCAGGGGCAGGGGGTCGGAAGTAGGTGTTAATCATGTTGCCAGACAAGATCCTATACCCTCAAGGCAACAAAAGGTTTCGTTGAGGCAACCTATCAATAGGGAGTACCGAATAGTAGGAGACCCAACCTGGGTCCCCTACCGGCAGGCGTATCTTATAGTGAGGTAAGTCTGTTGTTACGCTCAAGGGCGAAGACCTTATGAGCGAAGCCGACTATCGTGCTTTGATTGTGAGTGGCAAATCCATAGCCTTCCGCATTAACGCTATCACCGATGAGGCACGCACGGAGAGTCAATATAAAGATCATCACGCTCAAGCCTACCTCACAGTCCCTCATATTGTCTCGACAGAGATGCAACAAGAAACGTTGTCATAACTCTCAAGATGCCTCTATTTATGTGAGACTGGATAGAGCACTGCAGCCCAATGAAACTATTGGAATTGCTCGATTGATTGGGAATATCAGGAGAGGGTAGATAATATTGAGGCTCTTGATGCCAGTAATGGCTTCTACATTCGAGGGAGCTCACAGCAGGGACTATACCTTCGCTCTCTTAGGGACACACTCTAATGGATTAGCTGCTTACGCCCAAGCACCTAGCCATGTCATCAATATGACCATCGCTGAGCGACCTGCCATCCACACTCGTTTTACCAAGAAGGATGTGAGTTGCTTCGCTGGCACTGATGGTGCCATCACACTCACGGCCTCGGGCGGAACAGGGCGCTTCAAGGCACATCTGCTTGACGCCTCTGGGGTGAGATCCGCACCCAAGAGTTTAGCTCAACAACTACTCTCTCTCGCCTTCCAGCAGAGGGCAATATACCCTCAAGGTTTATGATAGCAATGATTGCTTCACAAAAGACGGTGGAGGCAATGAGCTCATACACCGCGTCACTCTGGCTGAGCCCTCCGAAGCTGTGTCTGTTTTGGAGGAAGCTGTTGTCAGTCCTTAGCTTATAACTCTTCTGATGGCTCCATCAGTTTTAGAGCCTCAGGGGGAACTCCACTCGCTAACGGCTACCAGGTTCGTATCATACGTCTGTCGGATGGCCGCAGTTTTACCCCTACTTCTGTACGCCCCGATGGGGAGAGCCTATATCTACACTCTATCTAATATATCTGAGGAGAATATCAGGTCATTGTAGAGGATGCCCGCTTTGATGCTCTCGCCCCGAGGATAAGAATGCCCCTTGTGGTTGTCGAGCAAAGCTTGATATAACGCTCAATGCTCCTCCTCCCTAGATGTTGAGGTTAAGGAAAGTCGCTTCGTTAGCTGTCACGGAGATAGTAACGGAGAGATAACAGCACATGCTAAGGGTGGCAAGCCCCATATAGCGAGCCGTCTGCCCTACACCTACACTTGGTATAAGCTAACCAATGGTTCTAACGAAGAGCTAAGTCAACAAACAGATAGTATCGCTCGTGGTCTTAGTGCAGGACAATATCAAGTGAAGATTACAGATGCTAATAACATCAGTGTATTATCTACCGTATTTACATTAGTTCAGCTGAGGCTCTAAGCCTCAAGTTTAAGGTCATCAGCCCTAATTGTAGTGGAGGAGAAGGCTCTATCGAAGCGCTTGTCACGGGAGGCACTGCTCCATACTCATATGAATGGAACAAGGAGGGTGAAACCAACTCAAGTCTTCGAGTTAACGAAATAGGTACCTACTTCCTCCGTGTTACAGATAGTAGAGGCTGTACTATTGATGCTACAGCAGAGGGTTTCTTCACCTGACGCCCTTGTTGTGCGACCAGAATTAGTGCACCCCAGTTGCTTTGGAGCTTCTAATGGTAGCATCAAACTCAATATCAGTGGAGGTACGAGTCCTATACGATACGTTGGGAGGATAGTCCTAGTCTTACTACTCGTCAACGAGATAAACTCCAGGCTGGAGAATATGTAGCTCTGATATCTGATGCTGCTGGATGTACGCTACGCTATCGCTTGAGCTTGACACAGCCAGACGAACTCAAGGTAAACCTCTCCGAAAGCCTTTACTCTCTGTAAAGATCAAAGTCGTAATCTACGAGCTACATCCAATCAAGAGAATGTAAGCTACTCATGGTTGCGTAATGGTCAGCCTCTCAGCGAAACTGGTAAAGAGCTTAGCGTTAGCCGTGCCGGCACTTATCGTGTCATCGTGACCAATGAGGGCGGTTGCACAGCCTCCGCTGAGGGTTATAATCCGTGAGAGTCAGACCGAACTACCCATTGATATTACAGCTCCAAGCTCTGTAGACCCTAGGAGCAGAGATCCATGTAGTTAATATCAGTCAAATCAAGGCTGATCGACTAAAATGGCACCTCCCTGTCGGGGCAGTTGTCAAGAGTCAGAGTGACGAGAGGCTTATCTTCACAATGAGCTCTGCTGGTATATACACAGTAGCACTTGAGGGCTATCTTGGAGACTGCTCTACACTTGTTAGCCAGCGTATCGAGGTACTACCTGCTGGGAGCGTGACTCTTCCCGATGATAAGGTTGGAGCCATGATCAAACAGTTTCTTGTGACACCTAATCCAACGACAGGAGAATTTAAGGTCTTTATTGAGCTCCGAGAGCCTCAAGACTTTACACTACGCCTCTATCTCCGACCATGGTAGAGATGGATAAGAAGGCTCTAAAGAAAGTGCAAGTGCAAACTTTTGAGTACGAGCTGCGAGGAAATACCTCTGGAGTCTATACCGTAGAGCTTCGTGTCGGGGAAGAGGTCTTTGCTCAAGGTGACAAAACAAGGCAACTAATTTATTTAGATTATAATCGTAATAGCGATGTGGAGATCTAAGCACACGGGCTTCGCTCAGTCCATACTCTATAAAGTCTTACTCTTCTCTCTCTCCTTTGTGGAGGAGGGAAGGAGTTGTGTGCTCAGTTCTACCCCATCCATGCTGTGGTCCAGTGGCCCTCTCCGCAGAGTCCGCACTTAGTGGACTATTATTCGGGCAGTCGTGATCGCCTTATCATCACGCTGCATAACCGGGATCTTCAGCAGATGCTTCTGGCTCGCTTGCGTTTTGCAGATCAAGGTAATGGCTTCCTAGCCCAGACCCGTGAGGAGCTGTCGTATCCTCAGCTGGAGCTTATGGCGGGTGTACCAACGCGTCTGACGGCAACAGACTTGATGCCTTACCTTCGTCCGGAGAGCCTGCTTATCAATGGTCGTCTGCGTAATGGTCAGTTCCCGACGGGCTTTACAGAGATTTCTGTACAGGGTGGTCGACTACTATAGCCAGCAAGTCCTCTCGTCTTGGCATACGGCGCGTGCTTATCTGGACAGTAAGCAGCCGCCAATGCTGAACCTCCCCAGCGTGATGAGCAAGTGGCCTATCGTGATCCACTCTTCATCCGCTTCCAGTGGTATCCTCGTCATCAAGGGTTGGCTGGTACGGAGTATGAGTTTGTCCTCAAGAGCTCCCCAGATAATGGCGCTGCTCCTCAGGCTCGCCTTCGCCTATGGCAACGAGATCTATCGCACTCGTACGCGTCATACGACGCTCAACTATACTCACCTAGAGCCGATTCTCTTGCCCAATCGACGCTACGCCTGGCAGGGTGCAGGCTATCGCTCGTGATGGTGTAGATGAGCTAGGTCTGTTTGAGCATGGGGGCTTCAGCGAAATATACTGGTTCACGCTCAACGAGAACTGCCCCGTGCCCACGGGGCTGAAGGCAGATCCCCGCTATGCTAAGGTGGACTTCTCGTGGAATAGAGTCGTCGGTGCTACGGGCTATATGCTAGCCTGTCGCCCGAAGACGAGCAGGATATCTACGAGATGGAGCGAGGTGCAGTCCCACGGCGAGCGAATGACGCTTGCTCAGCTGAAGCCCGGCTGGACCTACGAATGGCGTGTGGGCACGCTCTGCACGGGTGATAAGCCGATCTACTCGGCTATTCAGGAGGTAACGCTGCCTAAGAGTAACGTAGACCTTCTGCGCGACTGTGGTAAGGAGCCACCACGCGCCAACCTCAGTCCTGATCCCGCCTTAGATATTCAAGTGGGGGATACGGTGACCATTGGTGGTGACTATCCGATGGTGATTACCCAGCTCCAGAGCCTTGGTGATGGCTGGTACTCAGGTCGTGGCACGACACGACTCAGCTCTATCATCGAGCTTCCCACGAGTAGCCCTTTCGCTTTTGATCGCCTTCGTATCAATGTCGAGAAGTGTCAGATCGATGGGCTTGTCGAGGCTATCTACGCAGATCAGCCTGGCGGTATTGCCGATCTCGACAAGATCGATGATGGGGTAAGAGAGTCCAGCCAAAGTAAGCTACGCATCAGAGAGCGTAGGGTAGACTTCGCCCTCGGGGAGATGCCGAGATGAGCTTCGACCCCGAGACCGGAGAGCTGGAGGTGACCGATGCCGAGGGCAAGCCACAGCGTATTAGCTCGACCTTCCTGAGGGAGGGGCGTCTGCTTCAGCCTTCCCAATGATCATCACCGACAGTAAGGGCGATAGCTATCAGCTTAGCCCAGACAAGTCGTCAGAGGTGAGTAGCAGTGGTGCATCATCAGGTACCTCATCAACGGAGGGACGCGTAGGCATGAAGCAAGGCCTCAAGGTAGAGCGTGTAGAGCGGATTGGCTCTTTTGATGCGAGCCGCTTAGCTCATGGTATAGGCCCGGTTCGCTTTGAGCCATCAGCACAGGGCACGCTATGCCTTTGACAGTGGCACTGAGTCCTGGTACCAGCGCTCCGTCAAGCTGGACGAATACTACAAAGCCTTTTCGCTAAAGGGCTATATCGCCCCTGGAAGCTCGTCCCTGTGGGTGAGCAGGATGTCGTCACGGCACGCTACGAAGGGAAGAAGGCTATTGACCTGAGCCGTGTTCGCTTTGCTACGTCTCCCAATAGTCCCGCACTGCCAGCAGAGCTCCACGAAGAGAGCAAGACCTGGAGTCTCAAGCTACCGGGAGCGGATGCCCAGAGTAGCTATGATGTCTTTGCGATCTATGAGGGGCAGGTCATCAGTAAGCTCCGAGTCGTAAGCTATCCGAAGCAGCGTCATAAGCTGACGCTGGTACCGGTCAATGATGCCAAGCTGGACAAGGCGCAGATAGAGCGTGAGCTGAATAGTATCTACAACTCGGTGGGTATTCACTTCGATGTCGAAGTGGATGCTCGCATGCGAGGGAACTATAGCTGGGATCGTGACGGCGACGGTAAGCTCAGTGTGGTGGGTAAGAGCTTCTTCGGTCGTGTGCGCGAGGGTGAAGGAGAGTGCGGAGATGGAGTACCTGAAGAAGGCTTATACGCAGCTTGCAGGTACGCTTGATGGCGTCTACCTCTTCGTTGTGGATGCGGCAGGAGGCTTGGAGTCTCAGCCGAAGGACTTGCTGGGTGAGATGCCCCGTCGTAGCCGCTTTGGGTATATCTTCTCGGGGAATAGCCCGAATGGAGATGTGTCTGACTTAAGTCATACCATTGCCCACGAGCTTGGGCACGGGCTCTTCACGCTACAGCACACCTTCGATGACGAGTACGGGGGGACGGAGAGTCAGGGTCAGACGCGTAATCTGATGGACTACACCACGGGCAAGGAGCTTGCAGCCTTCCAGTGGAATGTCCTTGCGAATCCAGCCGTCTTCACTGCGAGCAGATAAGGCGGAGGAGGGAGAGCTGGGAAAAGGTGGGGACCATTTGGCTTACTCCAGATTGGGAGCCTTTTTATATACGATGCATCTAATCGCATACTCAGGGTAAGCTCACTCTCTCCTAATGGTACTATTGATGGTATCTCTCTAAACTCTAAAAGTGATTTAATATATAAGTATAATAAGCTAACTAGACGCTATGAATATAATTTGAATGGTAGAGTAGATACTTTACCAGTACAATATGTGGTCAGCATTCAAGATGATCAGGTGGTCCATCTCGTAGATAGATACTCTGGAGTTTCAGGAGTTATTTATAAAGCAAAATGGGGAGACATCAAGCATAGCGTGAATGACTCATCTCTATTTTTGTCCTCTGCAGTGAGCTTCCTTCAAGAGGTCGGAAGCAATCAAGTAGATGATTGTCCCAAGATACATGTACAGTATATCGCTCGCTATATCTGTGATGAGATTAAGAAGAATGTAGAAACCTCAGAGGTTAAGCTTATCAGAGCAGCTAACATTCTAGCTTCAAATAGTACACACAGAGATCCTCTTAAGGGAGAACAATCCGAGGCTATACCAAAGATTGTCGGTAATCTTATAGCCTACCTGACATGGGGATATAAAGTGAAATCAGGGAGCCGAGGTGGGATCATAAAAAGATAAGAGAGATGCAGAAGGGCATTGTTTATTCGTGTGATAAGTCGAGTTTAAACCCTCTGCAGTTCAGCTATGATCTCTGGTCTAACATTCATTATGGCTTTATCGGTGCCTATGCAGGTTTTACTGAAGTTGAACTTCTCGTTGGAGCAGGTGTTGCACAAGTATTTGACAACTCCCCAGAGCAACTAGAAGGAAATGCGGAAGTAAATCGGCGCATATATGATGCTTTAAGCAATCGGCTGGGGGCAGAGAATGATGACCCTTCAGATCAGCAAGCAATACTGATTGAATCAGACTATACAGTGAGTTTAAGAATCGGATGTCATCACTTTCAAGTAATGACATTCTTAGAGCAGTTTATCGGCTATATAAGCAAGGATTACCTATATCAGTAAAGAAATGCGACAACCATTAGTACTACTCTTTCTCCTCTTTTTACTTCTTGCTAGGGGCGCAACCAGCAAGGATCAGCCAAGTGATCAGGAGACTATAGAGCACTTTTAAGCAACACAAAGAGTTGTTTGATCGAGATCAAAGACTTGGCACTAGTTACCTCAGAGTATAAATCTGATCGAATGATTCAAGAACTGCTTAAAGAAGCTGATTGCAAGTCGATCGCAGTATATGATGGGATGGTCTTCATTACTTATTTTTTTCTGGGGAACGGTGCTTTCAGTACAGATTTAGAATATGTTTATATGAACCCATTTCAGGAAGTTTATGGTGACACAATCCTCAGTCACATACCCTGAGAGAGGAATATTATAAGGATCGCAATTCAGATGCAAAAATGAAATCACTGGGAGATGGTTGGTATATTCGCTTGCTGATAGAATAAGGCTTTGGAAACAGGGGACTTGCTCTATTTGATAGATGAATATTTGCTTCGCCTTGTGATTCGTATAATCAGGAAGGAACAAATGAGGAGCTTTCTCAGAGTTGATGCAACCTATCTTATCCTCTCCAAGGGCTTTTGTTCGGACTAGTATGTGCAGGTTCAAACTCAAATCAAGACTCTATGTAGCAGTTACACTTATCGCAGGTCTTGTCTATCTCTTTAGATTAGATATCTTCACGCCATCCAATGAACACGATACGCTGAAGCAGGGTGTATTCATATATGGTGGCACGACAAAGGTACAAGTTGTGCTTCTCAAAGAGCTCCGCTTTTACTTAGTAATAGACGAAAAACAGATAGAGGAGATATTCTGGAGAGACGTAGCTTTTAGACTCCCTACTGCGATACTCTCATTACAAGGTGTCTTATTACCTTCGCACAAAGCACCTTACTTTAGATTTTTGAGGAGGGAAGCATTATGACGATACGAACTATAGCGTGTGGACTGATGGAGTTATGGATTGGAGAAAATCATTACAAGGATCAAGTTGGATCAGTGGAAATCAGAACGCGAGCTGATGGAACTGGAGTCTATTATGTAGACCTACTGGAGCCTAAATATGGATTCCGCTTCTTGGTAGATCCATCGCATATTGATAGTCAGGAAACTGATTATAACTCTGTACGAGAGCTGTATGATAGGAAGCGGAAAGAGTGTGGCTGAGCACCCCACGGAGTAGGTGCAAGCCAACGGCTTTGCGCTCAAGTGGGAGAGCACTAGTTGCCCCATCCCCCAAAAAAGGAAATAGCTTATTCAGACGACAATGATAGCCTACAAAGAGCCTGCTTGTCATGAGGAGAATCGTGAGATGTCACCGCCCCCACCGCGGGGAGGTAGTAGCGACCTATATAGGTCAGCGGGGCGACCAGTATTGGCCGAGGCGCGAACCACTATAGGTTACTACCACCGACCACTATTGGTTGACTCGTGAAGCAATAGTGGTTTGCACCCCATACTACTATTGGTTTGCACCCCCTCCTCCGCAAGCTCGCATGCTACCGCGCTCTGCGCCCCGCTGTACTCCCCGCTGAAAGGGCTAACTTTGACAGCAAAGATGCTCCGTTTTTAGATCCTTCACGAGCCGATGGCTCGTTCGCGAGGTGAGATTGATCGCCCGCCTCACATCATAATAAGCTCAGCAAGCTATAAAGCTTAATAGTAATAGTCTCATGTATCTCCTTAGGCATAGTCTTCGTCTACTCGTACTGCTACTGACACTTAGTTTAGGTGTCGGTGGTCAGCTGTTTGGTCAGTACTATCCTGTTCATGCGACTGTTCAGTGGCCCTCTCCGCAGAGTCCGCACTTAGTGGACTATTATTCGGGCAGTCGTGATCGCCTTATCATCACGCTGCATAACCAGGATCTTCAGCAGCCGTTACTTCTGGCTCGCTTGCGTTTGCAGATCAAGAGTAATGGCTTCCTTGCCCAGACCCGTGAGGAGCTGTCGTATCCTCAGCTGGAGCTTATGGCGGGTGTACCAACGCGTCTGACGGCAACAGACTTGATGCCTTACCTTCGTCCGGAGAGCCTGATTATCAATGGTCGTCTGCGTAATGGTCAGTTCCCGACGGGCTTTACAGAGATTTCTGTACAGGTGGTCGACTACTATAGCCAGCAAGTCCTCTCGTCTTGGCATACGGCGCGTGCTTATCTGGACAGTAAGCAGCCGCCTATGCTGAACCTCCCGCAGCGTGATGAACAAGTGGGCTATCGTGATCCACTCTTCATCCGCTTCCAGTGGTATCCTCGTCATCAAGGGTTGGCTGGTACGGAGTATGAGTTTGTCCTCAAGGAGCTCCCCGATAATGGCGCTGCTCCTCAGGCTGCCTTCGCCTATGGCAACGAGATCTATCGCACTCGTACGCGTCATACGACGCTCAACTATACTCACCTAGAGCCGATTCTCTTGCCCAATCGACGCTACGCCTGGCAGGTGCAGGCTATCGCTCGTGATGGTGTAGATGAGCTAGGTCTGTTTGAGCATGGAGGGCTTCAGCGAAATATACTGGTTCACACTCAATGAGAACTGCCCCGTGCCCACGGGGCTGAAGGCAGATCCCCGCTATGCTAAGGGTGGACTTCTCGTGGAATAGAGTCGTCGGTGCTACGGGCTATATGCTAGCCTGTCGCCCGAAGACGAGCAAGGATATCTACGAATGGAGCGAGGTGCAGTCCTACGGCGAGCGAATGACGCTTGCTCAGCTGAAGCCCGGCTGGACCTACGAATGGCGTGTGGGCACGCTCTGCACGGGCGATAAGCCGATCTACTCGGCTATTCAAGAGGTAACGCTGCCTAAGAGTAACGTAGACCTTCTGCGCGACTGTGTAAAGGAGCCACCGCGCCCTCAACCTCAGTCCCGATCCCGCCTTTAGATATTCAAGTGGGGGATACGGTTACCATTGGCGGTGACTATCCGATGGTGATTACCCAGCTCCAGAGCCTTGGTGATGGCTGGTACTCAGGTCGTGGCACGACACGACTCAGCTCTATCATCAGAGCTCCCACGAGTAGCCCTTCGCTTTGATCGCCTTCGTATCAATATCGAGAAGTGTCAGATCGATGGGCTTGTCGAGGGCTATCTACTGCAGATCAGCCTGGCGGTATTGCCGATCTCGACAAGATCGATGACGGGGGTAAGAGAGTCCAGCCAAGTAAGCTACGCATCAGAGAGCGTAAAGGTAGACTTCGCCCTCGGGGAGATGCCCGAGATGAGCTTCGACCCCGAGACCGGAGAGCTGGAGGTGACCGATGCCGAGGGCAAGCCACAGCGTATTAAGCTCGACCTTCCGAGGAGGGGCGTCTGCTTCGGCCTTCCCAATGATCATCACCGACAGTAAGGGCGATAGCTATCAGCTTAGCCCCGACGAGTCGTCAGAGGTGAGTAGCAGTGGTGCATCATCAGGTACCTCATCAACGGAGGGACGCGTAGGCAGGAAGCAAGGCATTAAGGTAGAGCGTGTAGAGCGGATTGGCTCTTTTGATGCGAGCCGCTTAGCTCATAGGTATGAGGCACAGTTCGCTTTTGAGCCATCAGCACAGGCACGCTATGCCTCTGACAGTGGCACTGAGTCCTGGTACCAGCGCTCCGTCAAGCTGGACGAATACTACAAAGCCTTTTCGCTAAGGGCTATATCGCCCCCTGGAAGCTCATCCCTGTGGGTGAGCAGGATGTCGTCGCGGCACGCTACGAAGGGAAGAAGACGATTGACCTGAGCCGTGTTCGCTTTGCTACGTCTCCTAATAGTCCTGCACTGCCAGCAGAGCTCCACGAGAGAGCAAGACCTGGAGTCTCAAGCTACCGGGCACGGATGCCCAGAGTAGCTATGATGTCTATGCGATCTATGAGGGGCAGGTCATCGGTAAGCTCCGTGTCGTAAGCTATCCGAAGCAAAGCTATCGTGTGCGTCTCGTATCTGTGAATGGGCAGCGTGTGGGCGATGTCTCAGAGCTAAGTCAGCACCTCAATAAAATCTACCAGCAAGTAGGGGTAGAGTTTAGGCTCTCCGAGACGGATAGTTTCCAAGCAGAGCTATCGAACGGGCATATCAGGCAAGACCTTAAGAAGCTCCGTGACAGCTACGAAGAGCAACACCCACTCGGCAAGGATGAGGTCTGTGTCTTTGTGCTTAGCTCAGAGCTAAGCAAGTCATCGAAGCTCGAGGATGTAGAGGGCTTAATGCCTCGCAAGAGTCGTTTCGGCTACATCTTTACAGGCAATAGCCCCAATGGGAAAAGGCCTTGCCCGTACCCTAGCCCACGAACTGGGTCATGGCCTCTTCACGCTCCAACATAGCTTCGACGATGAGTACGGAGGTAAGCAGTCACAGGATGAAACTGCGAACCTCATGGACTACACGGTGGGGGCGACCAAGCTCGTGGCATTCCAGTGGAATATCATCTCTAACCCAGCTCCATTCACAGCACTAGACAGAGATAAGGATGCACAGATTAACCGGGAGACCAAGCGAGTCCATATAAGCAACAAAGCTTCTGAACGCTTGGCTAAGAAGCCCGTTTTTGCTCCTAATGGACGCTTATTCCTTCTCCCTAAGGATGCTACGATATTCTCTATCGCCTGTGGTGATGCCTCGCTAGAGACAAGTGCCTCTTGGAGCCGTTACTACCTTCACGTGGCAAGAGGAGGTTTATAGAAGCAACTACGACACTAATCGTGAGGAGTTCTTCCTATAGGAATGATAGGGAGAGCCATTTGCCCTGAGTGGGTTGAGTCAGGTACTCCGTCTGAGCTACGTTTTGATTACGACAAATGCTTGCTGTTCATAGATGGTGAGAGCTTCCTATTGATTGCTCTAGCTGTGCTCAGTCTCGCGTTCAGATTAACTCTTCTATAATTGAGATTAGCAAAGCTACTGAGGGTCTGCTTCGATATGCTATTGACCTGAGACATAAGGAAGGTAAGACCATTGAGGATAATCAGCTTTCTTCAAACAATGAGGTCATCTCATTGCTTAAAGCGGAAGTTGTCAAGGCTCTAAGTAAGACTCCCAATCAAAAGCATCTCAATCCGAGTCTACAGGATAAGCTACAAGCCTATGAGCAGATTAATGGCAGACGCTTTGTCGTAGTTACTTGTTCCATCCCTTATGTAAGTAAATCTGTTGAGGAATGGAGTGCCTTAGCGTCAAGAGTCTTTAATGAATCAGGCTTAGGGGATAAGGATATCCTTATTACGATTCCTTATATGACACTTCCTGGTCTGGTGCGGGGAGCTGGATCGACCTTCTATATGCCTGGCGTCGCACAGGGTACTCAAGCTGTGATAGCTCCACTCTCAGGACGCTTTGACAACTCCAAGTATCCGGCTGGCAGGAATCAGGCTGGGATGGAAGATTTTATCCTCGAGGTCTTCCGTCAGACTCGTAAAAAGGTTACCCTCTATAAGGGATATTTCTCAGCATCTCGTTCTATTACTGTGGTTGCAGACCACAAGGGCGGGAAGGAACTTAGTGGCTATCCTTATAATAGGGTTATCATCCCATATATCCAGAAGGGCAGCGACCAGTTGATTAATGTTGTCCAGACATACCAAACAAGAGAGCGTATTAGGTTAAAGACTCTTGGTGCCACCGATGGGAACATTACGCCACAGGGTTATGGGCATGATGATAATCAAAAATGGCTGGAGCAGAACTACTGGCCAGTATTCTTCAAACTAGCGGAATATGCTGATCAGTTTGATCAGTATGAGCCTCATACAGTATCCGACCCTATACACTATAGAGAGGGCTTTCTTGATGCTGATAATGGTAAGGGGCTGAAGAATTATGAAGCTTACCTCTTGCAGTATGCCTACGAGAATGTACTTAAGAAGCTTAATCTTAATCTTCGCTCAGGCTTTTTACTTCAAGCAGGAGCATACTCTGACGGATAAGACCGATTGGGTCCTCACTCGTTATGTGGATGAGCCTGTGTATGCTGTACTGATGGGAGCATCCGTAGCGCTGGCTTTTCGTAGGCCTTGATGCTGTTCCAGATGCTTTTAATGTCTTTTTATAGTACGATCCGAGGAGATTATACTAATGCCAGCTTTGCAAGTATATCACTTATACTTCCTGGATCGATCTCCTCTAAATCAATTAAGACGGCTGAGGAGTACATCAGCAAACCTCTGTTTGGGCTGATTAAAGATCAAGCTAAGGTAAGCATAGAGCCTATTAGTAGAGAGCCATTGAAAGAGGTTCGAAACAGTTGGCTCGTGGGGCTACAAACGAGGCCTTAGAAAGACTACTAAAGTCTGATACTAGAGGCGCTTTACGTGTTGTTCCCCATCGTGATATCGTTGATGCCCAGGAGCTTTTGATAAGATCAGGGCATCCTAAATTAGCATCAACAAGTTGATGCCTTAAGAGTAGTTGTTGACATAAGAAATCATCGAAAACTTTAAGGCTTTTTGGGCTGACTGATGAGCTATTAGGGAAGAATAGCAAGTACAATTAATACTGATGGTTATGCTCAAATTGTTTCTAATCTCAGGGTACTCATTGATAAGTTTGATCCAAATAAAATCAAAGAGCTTAAAGCTGTTGGTTAATAACTTGGGCCATACAGAATCATCATTTCGTGAAGGTGCAGAATGGACACTACGGTATCTAGCGAACAATGCTGATGAATTTACTGGTGCTTCAAAGATTAGCTTTGAGGTCCTAGAAATACTACCTGACGGCAGAAAGACGTATTGCAGATATGGTTGTAGAGTATCCTGATCGAAGCTCAGGTCTATTACGAGTTTAAGTCAGTGAAGAATCTTACCTCCCAAAAGATTTTTGTCAAACAATTCTCTAGTGATTTAACTAGACCTAACTTTAAGATGGATAATCTTAAATGGGTGTTTGATGGAAGAAGATACAGGCAAAAGGATTTGCAAAAAGCTTAGAAATAAGTTAGAGTCGATAATAACTGATGACATGGCCAAAAACTATGGATATGTTGATGCTGATGATATGATTGAATTTTATTAGATAAGGTATTTGTAGTAAAGATAGATTATGAAGATCAAAGAAGTACGAGAGATCATAAGAGGGGCAAGAAACATACGGAATAGTCCTCTAGGGCATTATGTGGTTTCGCGGAGAAAGCACAGAACTGAATAGGGTCGAAAGTTTCTAGTAAGATGCTTTTCCTTGAGCCAGGCTTTGAGAGGAGGGGTGTTTGCTGCTATGATTCCTGGTGGAGACATCTACGAGATGACGTCCGAGTGGGATTAAGCTACAGCTACAAGTAGACAAAGCTGTAGGATATCCTATGATAGGAGAACTCCCCATTTCTATGTTATGATTAAACGAGATAAAGAAAAGGGGAATACATCTACAGATACATTCAAAGATGGGGAGGTGTTATGGACTAGATCATATCCCCTATAGACTCATCGAGCAGTTTGGGGACTATGCTCTCCTATGGGGCACCATAGGAAGACATAAAGAAAGTGCTTGTCAGCTCATCGAGCTCGCTACTGGAGCTGTGGTTTGGGGAATTAGACCTCCCAGGTGCTTATATCAGCCAAAGTTTATCCCCTACGAGGATAAGGTCGTTATCGTGTGGTTTCCCTCCTATGGGGAGGAAGATACAAAGTCGTGTGTGTGTGGAGGTGCCATCTGGGAAGATTATTCTGGGAAAATCGAGAGCCGAGATACTACCAAAAATATGGAGACGACAAACTAGTATTCTTCTGCTCTTCACTTTGGGAGGATGGATATGAGCGTGGAGATAATCACGAGCTTTGCAGAGCTAGACGTACGGACTGGAGCCTTTCAAACGTATACGTTCCCAGGCTATAACACCAGTACCTATGTAACGACGGTCTACAAGAACTATCTTTTCTATGGAACACTCAACTATTACTTCTACGTTGGGGCTATCGACTTACGTACGCACGAGATGCTTCCAGAGGTTAAGATTGACTACACACCAGGGAATCTTAACCGAATATCGAGCATCGGCGTACACGAAGGGCAGCTCTACGTGGAGATTCAGACCGAGCTCGACCATAGCGACATCCATGTCTTGGACCTAGACGAGGACGAGTAGCTCATAAGTTTAAGCAAACTGAATGCAATATAATTAGCGGTGAACATCAATACTAAAGCAACTGCCGAGTCTTCTATTAGCAGTCGGGCTTCTTTTCCTCTCGTCCTGCCTCAAGGAGACGGCTGTGCCCATCGCCTCGTCCTTTGAGGTTACGATTGCAGAGGATAAGACTTCTCCGGTGACGGTCAAGCTACAGAATAATAGCTATGGTGCGGATGAGTATGAGTGGACGTTCGAGGGCGGTGTGCCAGCCAGCTCAAGGGATAGAGCTCCCGAGTCTGTAACCTTCACAGAAGCGGGTGAGCATAAGATTCGCTTACGTGTATGGAATGCTGTTGATGAGCGCATCAGCGAGCAAGTTATCCGTGTGGACTCTGCGATGAGTATTGACTTTGACTATGCTATTGCTATCAATGATATTGCTCCAGGGGTAGTATCTATTAGCAATAAGAGCCGAGGGGGTAGTCGCTATGAGTGGACTTTTGAGGGAGGTAACCCCAGCTCATCTACAGAGCAATATCCCTCCGCTGTTACTTTTGCAGATGGAGGCATACATCGCATTCATCTCAAGGTCTTCAATGGTAGTCGTTATGAGGAGCAAAGTAAAAGCTTTACGCTACAGCCCGCTATGCAGGCAGACTTCGACTATGAGCCCATTGCCGTAGACCAAGACTGGGAGGCCCCTTTAACGCTACAGACTCGGAACCTAACTAGTGGAGGACTAAGCTATCGTTGGTCTTGCGAGGGAGCTATGATAGATAACGCTACTGCTGAGCATCCTTCGGTGCGTTTGAGCGGGCTGGTATTTATCGCCTTAGACTGATTGCCAGCAACGGTAAGGAGGACAAGGTTGTTGAGAAGACATTAACGATAAAGCCCAATAGTGGTCTGGTCTTCCAGCAAGACCTTAAGTTTCGGCATTAACGAAGCTAAGAATAGTATCGGTTGCTTCTATTCCTCTCGCTTAGGTGGCGTGTTAACCTCTCAGCGTATCGCACAAGAGAATGTAGGGGCAAGTATTGACTTCGGGTTCTTTGCGTTGAACTCCTCATTCAATTATTGCTATTTCTTCTCTCCACTTGAGGCACGAGCTAACGCTTTCCCAGCGATCCCCAATGCTATAGCCTCTACCTTCATCAATAGCCCATCAGCTATGGGGTATCCTGGTGAGTAATGATAGCTTTGAAGCTCTTAAATAATGCACAAGCTCTTTTCTCGATTTACTCAGTGGGCGGAGCCTAGTAGAAAGGCACTTCACCAAAGCGCAGACCCCTGCACTTCGTCCTGTTTAGAACCTCTGATGGCCGTAGGGGGATTATTAGAGTCAAAGGCTTTGTGGAGGCTGGAGCTCAATCATACATTCTTGCAGATGTCAAGATAGAAAAACGACTAGGAGAATAAGATTATGTTTATGCTACGTACGTCAAGGGTATATTTCACCATAGCCTTTTCTTTACTCTTAGCCATAGCTATGCTGGCGATCTCGCCAAGCTTGAAGGCCCAGAATGTGAACATAGAGGAGGTCATGAGCTTCCGGAAGAAGAAGCCGATCAAGATTAGTGGTAGTATTTCGACCAGTGCCTCCTACTTTTCTGCTAAGCCACAGCAAGCACGGCAAAGCTTTACTTATCAAGTGACGGGGGCAGTTAATATCTCCGTTTATGAGCTCTTCAATATCCCCTTGTCTTTTAATCTCAACAACTACGGCTCTAACTTCAGCTATCCATCTCTTCCTAATCGTCTCAGCCTGCACCCATCATATAAGTGGATCAAGGCACATATTGGCGATGTGTCGATGACCTTTAGCCCTTATACGATGAGTGGGCATCAGTTTACGGGGTTGGGGCTAGAGCTCACACCTGGGAAGTGGCAAATCTCTGCGATGGGTGGTCGATTATTACGTCGGGTTGACTTCAATCCTGAGTTGCCGAGTATTAGACCTAGCTACGAGCGCTGGGGCTACGGGCTCAAGAGTCGCTATGATGGAGATAAGTTCTTCATTGGAGGTACAGTGTTTACGGCTAAAGATAAAGCTGGTGTTATCTCTTTTGATGCCGATGCTCTTGGCCTTAGTCCCAAAGCCAACCTTGCATTGGGTATCGAGGGAGGTCTTAGTCTCATCAAGGATCTGCAGTGGTCTTTTGAGTATGGTCTTAGTCTGATGCAGCAAGACCTCCGCACTAATGCTCGTCAAACTTATCATGCTTTTAAGACTGAGCTTAGCTATGAACTAGTGGGTAATCATATCGGTCTTGCTTATGAGCGTATTAGTCCAGACTACGAGACTCTAGGTGCTTACTACTTTAATAATGACTACGAGAATTTAACAGTCAATTATAGTCGAAACTTCTTCTCAGATAAACTAAGCCTAGCACTGAGTGGTGGGGTACAGCGAGATGACCTCTCCGGCGACAAGAAAGAAAAGAACAAGCGTTTTGTAGGCTCAGCCAATATCGGCTTTACGCCCAGTGAACGTTTCTCGCTATCGCTGTCGGCATCAAGCTTTCAGGGGCATCGTAATATCAAATCTAGTTTTGACTATATCAATCAGCAGATGCCTTATGAGAATCTTGATACGCTGAACTTTGTACAGCTCAACAACAGTCTTGACCTCAACATGAACTGGCAGGGTCAAGCAGAGTGAAGCACAAAAACCATAGCCTCTCGGCAGCTTAGGCTATCAAGAAGGCTGCAGATAAACAGGGAAGATATATTATGCCAGGTAAGCTCACTCGCTTTCTTAACCTATCCAGCAACTATAGCGTTGATTTTTCAGCACTCAAGCTTGCTATAAACTTTGGTGTTAATGGGAGTAACAACTATGCTCTTCGTAAGAATATGTTCACTTTTGGTCCCATGCTTAATCTTAACAAGCGCCTTTTGAAAGATGCGATGAGTATGGGGCTAACATTATCTTATAATCAAACGCGCGATGAAGGGGAACTACAGGCTAGCATATTCAACCTCCGCTATCAAGCGAGTTATCGGTTCCTCAAGCGACATAGCCTAAATGCTAGTTTGTCTTATCAGGGTCGTTCTTTCCATAACCTGCAGACACCCCCAAAATCCTCTATAACGAGTCAAATTGCCTATAGTTTCTCATTCTAGGATATCATTCACCTATGCACATAAGTACATTCTTTAAAAACTCTTGTCTAGTCATCTTTTGTAGCCTTTTGTGGGCTTGTGAGAAAGAACAACTCCCAGGAGAGATACATCCTCAGACACAAAATGCCTATCAGAATATAGAGGAGGCTCAGGCTGCTGTCGAAGCTTTGTATCATCTTGGCTATCCTTCTATAGCCCTAGAGGCAGATGCCAACAAAGGTCTCCCCTTAGCTTGGTCTGTTTATCTCTCAAGACTCATTGAGAGTGAAGCTAGTGAGGGCTATTATCCCGATCTACATCAAGGGAAGGTGAGTAGCCCTAAAGTCCAAGAGCTTAGCAAGAAGCTATACACGAGTTATTTCGATGCTATTGAGCAAGCCGATACCATTATAGCACGCATAAATGACAGTCCATCTGTGAATGTCCAAGAGCGGGAGAGACTACAAGGGGAGGCTAAGTTTTTCCGAGCCCTTAATCGCTTTTCTCTACTTAGAACTTTTGGAGCTCACCCCACAACTCGTACCAGCTCAACATCAGGGACAGAGGCAGCTCTTTATTCTTTAGTCATTAAAGATCTTCAAGATGCTATTGCTCGCTTACCCCATAAGACATTTATAGAGAATAAATCTCGAGTTAGTGCTTTCATAGCTCGAGGCTCTTTTGGCGGAAGTTTATATCCAGATGAGTGGGTTTGCCACTGCGAGAAAAACAAGTGGGCAGAAGCTACCGCTATCTTGAGGCCTATCTTAGCATCAGGAAAGTATCAACTTCTAGGGACATGGTCCCAGTGAAGATTTATCTGCCTACAATAAGTTGCGTCAAAACCCTATGGCTCAAGAGTACCTGCATACTTGGCAGGCAAAAGATGGTAGTTCGAGGTCTATTTTCTCTTTTTCCTAGCAAGGCGAAGGGCTGGAGTAATGTGAAGACTACTGTTGCCTTTAATGCTTACGAGCCAAAGCAAGCTTCTACAATCATTGTATGCAGAGGAGGATATAAGAGCTAAAGATAGACAGTTTTTCACTCCTTTTTAAAGTTCAGGAAGGCAATAAGACCATCTTTGAAGTCTTTAATCCTGCTCCCTACTTTTTGGCTCGCTGGAGAGGGGAAATAGCCTTTCTGCTCCAAGGGTAAATCAGCTTGGAGTCTATCGCTATGCTGAGATACTTCTGATGTTTTCCGAGGCTCTTTTGCCAGTCTGAGGCTACTGTGCGGGAGGAGGCCGTTGATGCCCTCCTAGATGTAAAGTTGAGAGCTATGCCACATTTAAACAGAGAAGAGGAAAAAGGCTGAGTTGATGGCTCTGGGCATAGATGCCTTCTTGCAAAAAAGTCTGGCTTGAACGCTTCAGGGAGCTAGTCCTAGAGATGAAAAATGGGATATGATATCGCTCGTACAGGCTTTTTATCCAAGCAAAGTGCAAGGTAGCACTGAGATAATTTTTATCCCCCTCACTGAGGTACATAGTCCGAGTGGTGGAGCACTGCCTAGGAATCTGAGGCTTCCTCTTCCGTTAAGCCCTACTCCTTGATCAGATGTTTGAGCTTAGCATCATTCTTAATTCGCTCGATCTCGCTTTCGACAAGGCTTAGGATCTCTTGCTTCACGCGCTTATAGTTGGCTTCGATGGTCTCGCTGAGACTATCGGAGCCATCTTCGTTAAGGAACTCCGCGATGATGGGGATAGGTTGGTAAAGCCTTGGCTTTCGGCTGATACCTTCGCGACATCGACGACAATCTCAGCGTGGAAGATCTTCTGCTCGATGCGCTCATCGAAGTTGTCGGATACGGCCCCGACGAACATCCCCTGCGTAAGGTTGCTAATCTTGCTGGCCGGTATCAGGCTATCGAGCTGTGTGGAGATCGAGGTTGACTTTATCGTTTCTGATTGATGGTCACGGACTGTCGTTGCTGTAGGACCTTCCCGAATCGTTCGGAGAGGGTCTTGGCGGTCTCACCCACGACCTGGCCGCTGAAGACATTCCCCACGGTGTTCTGAATCACCTTGCTCTCCTTATCGCCGTAGTCACGGGTGAGCTGTGAGAAGTCCTGAAAAGCCCTAAACATACAGCGACCTTTGTTGGAGCGAGCTGTTGCGATGAGGTTATCCAGGCCGCGGAAGTAGATGGTTGGTAGCTCGTCGATGATGACGGAGGACTTGAGCTGCTTCTTCTTGTTGATGAGCTTCACGATGCGAGAATTATACAAGCCAAGAGCCGCAGAGTAGATGTTCTGTCGATCAGGGTTGTTGCCCACGACGAGGACCTTGGGTTCACGCGGGTTATTGATGTCGAGGGAGAAGTCATCGCCGTCATTACCCAGTAGAGTGCTGGGGAGATCATGAGAGAGTGGGATCTTTGCCGAGGCGATCTGTCCTGGAGCTGGTCTTGTGCTCCGCCCTCCCAGGCATCCATAAAGGGGACAGGTAGTTGGCGAGCTCATCGTAGGCGGTGAGGATGGGGAAGATTTGGGCGTAGGGTCGGTTGAGGAACTCGATGGCATGGGGGAAGGTGCAGTACTTACCTCCCTGGTAGATCTTGAGGAACCAGATGATGGCCGCCAGCAAGATGATGGGTGACTCGACGAAGAAGTCTCCCTGCTTCTGTATCCATGTCCGGTTCAGGTTGAGCATGATGGTGTAGGCGGACTCGTAGGCATCGGAGATGTCCGTCATGAAGGCGGGGATTGATGGGATTACAGCGATGCGACTTGCGCGGGTCGTCGAAGTTGATGACGAAGAACTGAGGCTTCACCTCATAGGCATCGAGGTGCGTCAAGAGATGGTTGTAGGCGATCTCCGAGAGGTCTGGGAACTTGTAATCGTAGATGTACATGGCGAATCCTTCTCGATCTGCTGTTTGATGTAGTTATTGACGATGGCGAAGGACTTTCCCTGAGCCAGGGGTTCCGAGCACCATGGATGCACGGAAGGGATTGACAATGTTGATCCATCCCTTGTGCCATCGTTTTTGTAGTAGAATCGGGTGGGTAGGTTCACGGAGTATTCGTTCTCCATCAGGCGTGTCTCCTGCATGAAGCTCTCATTCTCGAGGTTGAAGACGTCGTCCATGAGGTTGTTCTTGAGCAGGCGACTCATCCACACACCAGCCATGAGGAGGCAGATATATCCCCACGGAGAGCGTAAAGATGTAGAGCGAGGCAGCACCTACCTTGCCGATGGGCAAAGCTAATAGCCACCAGTTCAGAAAGAAGAGAACAAAGCCCACAGCGAGCACTGCCCAAATCTTTGGCCAAGTAATGGTCTCCTCTTTGACGCCCTTGGTCCCGAGACAGGATAGTGCGAGGAAGACGAGGCAGAAGAGTTTCGTCCAGAGGATGGATGAGAAGAGGCTGGTCGTTCGCTGGAAGTTCATAAGGATCTTGTCCACGATACCGAGTGTGAAGCCCCAGGTGAGGAAGGCTTCATAGCAGAACCAATACGCATTGATAAGGAGGAATATCACGGAGAGCGCTCTCATGAAGTCCATGATCTTCCCGAGGGCTCTGAGGTCGTCTTCTTGTGCCATAGCTATAATCTTGTTGAAGTTAGAGTGGTGGAGCGATTTATTCAGCCTTTTCTTCTCCTGAGCCTAAGCTGATGTCGCCTACGGAGCTTGCGTTGCCAGCTTGCTTCCTTCCAATCGTCGTTACGGTTGTAAGAGGAAGATCTCCGATAAGTTCGTCTAATACCGACTCCATGGGGTTATCACTTCCTTCTGCGAGGAGGGCAATACTGTGGGCGAGATCCTTCGGTGCCTCCCAGGGGGATGATAAGTGGCCATAGAGCTTTTCGTCTAAGAAGCGATTCGACTCAGGAGCTGAGAAGTAGGCTTCAAACCGGTTGGCGGCATATCCCTTTCCTAGGCGCGAGCCATTGAGTGCTATACCAAGGGTGTCATCGATGAAGGTGATACCATAGATACGTCCGCCCTCACTTTTACGAATGAGGCAGCGTAGCCCGCTCTTCTCTAAGCTTGCTAAGAGTTCTTCTTCCGTCTGGGGGGAGGTGCGCATGACGGCCAGTACACGCTGGCGTATCTCAGGGAGGAAGGGCTTAATCCTTTGCTTGGACTGTCTCATTTTTGCTCTGGAGAGCAGTAGTATCCTACGCCTCTTCCAATCTTAGAGGGCGTGCAGGGGCGGGCAGAGCTTATTGCCCGCCTTGTCTGTCAGGGGCGTAGACGAGAGCCATTGTATTCTCTGCCTCGGTAGGTGTTCTTAACCTCTTCGATAGTCAGCTGGTAGACTCCTAGAATGGCCTTGAATTCACCTAAGGAGCAGAAGTGGTAGTGCTCTAAGACCCCACGCAACGTTTGCGCGATTTCACTTCGGATATTATCCGAGGTTAAGTTCTCTTGGGAGGCAGGGGAATTTGTCTTCTGCTCCTTGCTGGGAGTGCTGGGGATTAGTCCATACTTACGCTCCAAGTGATCGGTGATTCGTTTGCTTGCGTCTGTTCTCAAACTTGTCGTTAATCTTCTCTCCATCGCTATTGACACGGAGTGATACGATGTGGATGTGCTCTCGCTCGATGTCGTTATGCTTAAAGACGATGTAGGGCTGCTCGCCATAGCCGAGTGCCTGCATATACTCCTGGGCGATTTGTGTAAGCTGTTCATCGGATAGCTTTTCGTCTGGGTGCGGATTAAGCGAGCAATGAAAGACCACATTCTTCGTGCGACACTTCTTAGGAATAGCTGCCTGCATATCGCTAAGCACTTCTTCCATGGTATAGCCACCTTCAGGATTGGCATACAAGCCCTCAGCCAGGAGAACACTCGCGTCCCCAGATACTACCTTTTTGAAGTTGTAGCCGAGGGCTCCAGCTAGATTTTCCGAGCTTGAGATCTTAGCAATCATCGCTTCCGGTAGTCTAGGGTTAGGCTGATGGCTTGCTGCTCGAGGGTGATTATTTGCTGGGAGTACTGCTCTAACCGTTGAAGCATTACCTGTGCTGCCTTGACCGAGTGGTAGCTGTTGATAGCCTTTACTGTTTGGTTGTAGAGGATACCGATCTTATGTATTTGGGCTGTCAGCTGGGAGAGTTTCCGGTAGTATTCGACGGCGGATTTATCTACGGTGATGACCTTAAAGCTCTCGTCAAGGAGGCGAGCACGCACGAAGTCTGATTTCGTTTTGGCCCCCGAGCGCTCAAAGAGATCAATGACTTTCTGCTGATCTTTAGGACAAGGAAGCCTTATATGCCAGTTGTCCCAACGTGGTTTATCGGGAGATAAACTCTCTGAGGAGGGTTTGCTTTGCTTTTCCATATGATTTCTTCTTTACTGACGACTTTGGAGGTCAGTGTTTCCTCGTACCGAGGCAAGGGTCTTTGTGTTACAAACTGCGGTTTGTGTTACAAAGACACACCTTGCCAGTAGAAAGAATTGATTGAGATGAAGTATCCAGCCCTTTGAGGGGCTGTCTCCTTCGGTCATGTTAGACGATGTTTCTATTCCACTGCAAAGTTACGCCCTCGATGTAAGTGGCTTACTATAAGTGTGGTGCCCACTTTATCCTTGTCTTTTCCCGCCTCTTCCTTGACTCCCCTAAGGGGGTAAATTAAGCTCTTACTTTGTAGTCAGAGCGAGCGATGGAGCGCTCGAGATATCGATTAATTAATATCTCGAGACCTCGAGATCTCGACATCTCGAGATGCAGTTCCTCGCGATAGCTAAGTGATCTCCCGCTTATTGTCTCGCTCGTCATGGTAATTAGTTCAGTCCTTAATCGCTTGATATGCAAAGTTCTCGACCTCGACCTTTATATCTCGGTTTCTCCTCACAGAAGGGCGGTGTGGGTAAGAGTACCCTAGCCGAGATCCTCAGTAGTATGCTCTACTATGAGGAGGGTATCTCGCTCTTTGTCGTGGACTGTGATTTGACTCAGGACTCCTTCTTCAAGCTCCGTGAGCGAGAGAAGGGGACGATAGGAGAGGATCCAGCTCTGACGACTTATATGCAGGCTTACTTCCATCAGCTCCAGCGTCGCTCCTACCGCATCATCAAAGCACGGCCTCAGGAGGCACTTGCTCAAGCGGAAGCTCTCGTTGCGAAGCACCCCGAGGAAGGCTACCAGTTGGTTGTCTTTGACTTCCCTGGTCATGCGGGGACGAGGGAGCTTCTTGAGCTCTCGCTGGAGATGGATTATATCCTCTCGCCCCTGGAGCCTGATATCCAGTCGATGGTTGCTTGCTTGAGCTATGCTAAGAGTATCCAGGACTTAGGTGTCTCGATGCAGACGGCTCGGATTAAGGATATCTGGCTTCTGTGGAATAAGGTTGATCGTCGGGTGCGCAATACGCTTGTCACGCATTACACGCAGCATATCCAGGGAGGAGGGGTCTTACGCTCGTCCCCTTCCCGATTTATATGGCACATCGCTTCTCGCATGAGCTGTCGATGTACGGGGCGCGTGGGGTCTTCCGCTCGACTTACCTCCCGCCTAACAAAGCCCTTCGGTCGGGGACGAACATCGATGAACTAGCAGGGTGGCTTCTCAGTGCCCTCCAGCTCCCCACACCGACGACCGATGGCCACGATTGAAGAGCAGCGCCGGCGCCTGGATGCTAAGCTCCAAGAGATGGCAGAGGATGGAGTGCTCCAAGGTCCTTCGTCCGCTACAGCAGACTTTGATCCCGATAGATGAGGAGCGAAGTGTGCCAGAGAAGACGGTGCTACCGGCGCCTCCGATGCAAGTAGCAGCTTTAAGACCTTTTAGAGGAGGTCTCCACGATCGAGGAATACCGTGCGAGGTACTTTTGTCCCTTGCGTATCCGTGAGAAGACCTCCTTTACGATGAATGCCGAGACGCTGGAGATCCTCCGCAGTGTCTTGCAAGACCTCCATGAGCGTGTGTCTATGGTGAGCTATATCGACAACATCATCCGTGAGCACCTCAGAGCCCACCGCGAACTCCTCAACCAAGCCAGTGCTAAGCAGCGGCGTAAAACGACGATCCCCTTTATGATGACGACGATACTGCTCTGTGTGCTCCTGTTGCTGGGCATCGTGTGGCTTATCCTTGGTATCGCCTACAGCTACGAGCGCTGGAGGAGCTTATCCCTGTCAGAGGATAAGCCAGCGACAAGAACCCAGCAGCGTGTGGAAGAAGCACACGAGCTGGTTGCTAGGAGTAAGGGCTTGACTACCCATGTTATCCCTCCTTTTCCCGTGTCTTCTGTGGCCGAAGAATCGAAATATGAATGCGCCTACTTTTGCGGAGCAAAGCGCTGAGGAGGAAGGCGAAGAACCAGTCACGATGTCGAACGTCGAAGCTGAGCGCCTAGAAGATGAAGAGCTGGATGTGGACTACACAATGGAGGTGATCGATGAGGAGGAAGTCCTTCGAGAGGAGCTGGAGTGGGAAGCTGATAGCAGCGCTGAGCTCACTTCTACGAGCGTTCTTTCCCGTGACCTCCTTCGCCTAAGTCAGTGGAGCCAGAAGGATGATCTTCTTGATGAAGAAGCACCCGATACGGTCTCCTCGTCGCTCCAAAGTCTTCGGGGGACTGACCTCCTAGCGCAGTATCAAGCGGAGCTCCTGAGGCAGGAAGCTGTACACAAGAAGCTCCTTCAGGCTATCCGAGAGGCGGAGTCTGAGACGGAAGAGGACGCACCGCTTCCTCCAAGTCAAGAAACCAGAGCTGACATGCAAGGGCTCGACTATTACCTGTGATTCCCGTATAGCAATCATTCATGATCCTAGAATATGAACACAAAGAAACTTTCTCTCCTGCTACTTGCCCTCTTCCTTACACCCGTCGTAGCGGATGCCCAAGGCAATGGTATGGCAGGTATCAACGAAGCCACGAAGATGGTGACGAGCTACTTTGATCCCGGCACGAAACTGATCTATGCCATCGGAGCTGTGGTAGGGCTCATCGGGGGCATCAAGGTCTACAACAAGTTCTCCTCGGGTGACCCGAGATACGAGTAAGACAGCGGCCTCTTGGTTCGGCGCCTGTATCTTCCTCATCGTGGCGGCTACGATCCTGCGTTCCTTCTTCTTGTAGGCCATGGCCAGCTGGGAAATCAATAAAGGCGTAGGACGCACGGTGGAGTTTAAGGGGCTGAAAGCGCAGTACCTCTTCTTCTTTCGCAGGAGGCTTGCTGGCGACCTTCATCGTGGTGGTCGTGCTCTACCTCCTTGGCGTCAGTCAGCTGCTCTGCCTCGGCATAGGCGTATTGGGTGCCTCACTTCTGGTGTGGCAAACCTTCGCTATGAACCGCAAGTATGGTGAGCATGGACTGATGAAGCGGGGGCACTACGCTCTCATCCCCGTTACTAGCTCATCGCCGTGAGCGTCCTACACTTATTTCCACCGGCTCAAATCATTCAGAAGATGAGACACAAGAGCAAGACCTGTAGCTTGGAGGCCAAGTTCCCTCTGCTTGCTGTTGAGCAAGGCTGCTTGATCAGTAAGGATGCCGATATCACGGTAGCCTTTCGTGTGGAGCTACCTGAGCTCTTCACCGTGACCTCGGCAGAGTATGAAGCGATGCACTCGGCATGGCATAAGGCCATCAAGGTGCTCCTAACTTCAGCATCGTACATAAGCAAGACTGGTTCATCAGCGAGGAGTATCAGGGTAGGCTCTCAGAGGGAGAGCTTAGCTTTCTCGCACGCTCCTCGGAGCGCCACTTCAATGAGCGTCCTTATCTCAAGCACTCGGTCTATCTCTTCCTAACGAAGAGTAATAGAAAGCGTATGGCTCAGCAGAGTAACTTCTCTGTGCTCTGCCGAGGGCGTCTTGTCCCGAAGGAGATCGAAGATAAAGAAGCCGTCATTAAGTTCATGGAGGCGGTCGACCAGTTCGAGCGCATCATCAATGACACGCTGCTCCTTCGTCTGGAGCGTATGACGGAGGATGAACTTGTGGGGACGGAAGACACTCCTGGGCTTTTAGATCGCTACTTCAGCCTCTCGGAGGAGGGACATGCTTCGCTTGAAGATATTCAGCTTGGAGCGGACCTTGTCCGCGTCGGGGATCACCGACTTTGTTTGCATACGCTTAGTGATACGGAGGATCTTCCGACGCGTGTCAGTACCGATGGCCGCTATGAGCGGCTATCCACTGATCGCAGTGACTGTCGTCTGAGCTTTGCCTCGCCTGTGGGCTTGCTCCTTTCCTGCAACCATATCTACAATCAGTACCTCTTCATTGAGGATAGTGATGCAACCCTCGAGCGCTTTGAGAAGCAGGGCGAGAAACATGCACTCTTTGGCACGCTATAGTCGAAGCAATCAGATCAACGAGGAGTGGATACAGGAGTACCTCAATATAGCCCACCTCAGGGCTTGACCTCTATTCGTGCCCACTTCAATGTGCTGGCGTGGAGTCAGTGAGGGCGGATCAGCTCCGCCAGATCAAGAACGATGTTGGCTCCGCTTTTGGCTCTGATGGAGTGTAAGCCACGGCACAATACCATCGATACGGCGACGCTCTATTGGGCAGGGCATTCCGGGGAATGCTGCAGACTTCCCCCTCGGAGGAGAGTTTCTACACCTTCATCGAGCCAGCCTTTTGCTTCTTCACGGCCGAGACGAACTATAAGGATTCGCTCTTCCCTTTGGTATCAAGATGGCTGACCGCCTGTCGGGAAAACCAATTCATCTGGATATCTCTGATCTGCCGATGAAGAAGGGCATCATCACCAACCGCAATAAATTCATCCTTGGTCCCTCGGGTAGTGGCAAGAGCTTTTTCACGAATCACATGGTGCGGCAGTACTATGAGCAGGGGCGCACACGTCTTGCTCGTTGATACGGGTAACTCGTACCAAGGCTTATGCGAACTCATACACCGCAAGACCAAGGGGGATGATGGGGTGTACTTCACTTACTCGGATGAGCGACCCATCTCTTTTCAATCCATTCTACACCGATGACTATGTCTTCGATGTGAGAAGCGCGAGACATCTGTACGCTACTGCTTACCCTCTGGAAGTCTTCTGAGGAGCGGATTACTAAGACGGAGGCAGGTGAATTAGGCTCGGCGGTCAATGCCTATATCGAGCTTCTGAAGGCTGATCATCGTGTTGTACCCTGCTTCAACACCTTCTATGAGTACTTGAGAGATGTATATCGAGAGGATATGAAGCAGCGGGAGATCCAGGTCACGCTCTCAGACTTCAATATCAATAACCTGCTTACGACGCTTAAACAGTACTACCGAGGTGGGCGCTATGACTTCCTGCTGAACTCGGATAAGAATATCGATCTCCTGTCTAAGCGCTTCATCGTCTTTTGAGATTGACCAGGTGAAGGACAACAAAGATCTCTTCCCTGTGGTGACCATCATCATTATGGAAGCCTTCATCAATAAGATGCGTCGCTTGAAGGGTATTCGCAAGATGATCCTTATCGAGGAGGCATGGAAGGCGATTGCTTCGGCCAATATGGCGGACTATATCAAGTACCTCTATAAGACGGTGCGCAAGTTCTTTGGTGAGGCTATTGTCGTGACGCAGGAGGTGGACGACATCATCCAGTCGCCAATCGTCAAGGAGAGTATCATCAACAACTCGGACTGTAAGATCCTCTTGGATCAGCGCAAGTACATGACCAAGTTCGATGGCATACAGGCGATGCTTGGCTTATCGGACAAGGAGAAGAGCCAAATCCTTTCCATCAATCAGAGTAATGATCCCCAGCGCCTCTACAAGGAGGTCTGGATTGGTTTAGGCGGGATGCAGTCGGCAGTCTATGCCACGGAGGTTTCCCTTGAGGAGTACCTCACCTATACAACTGAGGAGACCGAGAAGCTGGAGGTGCTCCAGCGGGCCGAGCGTCTTGGGGGCGATATTGAGGGTGCGATACGCCTCCTCGCTCAAGAAAAACGGCAGAAGAAATAACCAGCTAAAACAACAGAGACAATGAAGAAGTACCTTTTTATGGCTCTCTTCGGATGGAGCCTTTTTCACGCTACGAGCCCATGCTCAGTGGGTGGTGAGTGATCCCATGAACTTTGCTGGCAATATTGCCAATACAGTCAAAGAGATTGCCACGGCGGGTAAGACCGTCAAGAATACGTTGTCTGGCTTCAAAGAGATTGAGAAGCTCTACAATGACACGAAGAAGTACTACGATGCCCTGAAGAAGGTCAATAATCTGATCGGGGATGCCTATAAGGTCAAGGAGTGTGTCTTGATGGTAGGTGAGATCTCAGAGATCTATGTCAAGTCCTACAAGCGCATGCTACAGGATAAGAACTTCAGACCCTCCGAGCTGGCTGCCATCGCCTCCGGCTACACGAAGCTTCTGGAGCAAAGCGGGAGAGCCTCAAAGAACTCAAGTCTGTCGCAGGGAGCAATGTCTTCTCGATGAATGACAGTGAACGTATGCAGATGATCGATCGCATCTATACGACGCTCCGAGAGTATCGTTCGCTCGTGTCATACTACACACAGAAGAACATCTCGGTCAGCTATGTGCGTGCCCGAGCTAAGGGGGATCTCTCAGCTGTTCGTAGTCTGTATGGCAGTGATGTAAGTCGTTACTGGTAGGGAAGGGGGCTTATGGACTTTACAAGTTTGCACGAGCTGCTCCGCTCGACCTATCAGGAGATGCTACCCCTGGCAGGAGAGATGACGGGGGTTGCTAAAGGGGTTGCTGGCCTGGGTGCTCTCTTCTATATGGCCCTTCGAGTATGGTCCTCTCTTGCTCGAGCAGAGCCTGTGGATGTCTATCCTCTCCTTCGTCCCTTTGTCCTTGGCTTCTGCATCATGTTCTTCCCTACGGTGGTTCTTGGGACGATGAATACCGTTCTATCTCCCATCGTGCAGGGAACGGAGTCTATGGTCCATAAGCAGGAGGGGACGCTTGCCGAGCTTACGGCCAAGCGAGATAAGCTCAAGGAAGAAGCCTATCTCCGTAATCCTGAGACTGCTTACCTGGTCTCCAATGAGAAGTTCGATCAGAAGATCGAGGAGATGGGAATTATCGGGCCCGAGGATGCCATCACTATCGCGGGGATGTATGCTGAGCGCGCAGCGTATCAGACGAAGCAGTGGTTTATGAACCTGATTCATGATCTGATGGAGCTCCTTTTTCATGCCGCCGGCTTGATCATCGATACGCTACGCACCTTCATCTTGATCGTCCTCTCCATCCTGGGTCCTGTGGTCTTCGGTATCGCTGTGTGGGATGGCTTGTCGGGCTCTTTGACGGCGTGGTTCTCTCGCTACATCTCGGTTTATCTCTGGCTGCCCGTCAGCTCCATCCTTACGGCTCTGCTTACGAAGATCCAGGTCTTGATGATTCAGAAGGATATCTCCGCCCTAAGCGATCCCAACTACCTGCCTGACTCAGGCTCGTGGTATTACATCGTCTTCTTCCTCATTGGCATTGTGGGCTACTTCTGTGTACCTACGGTTGCTGGGTGGATCATTGAAGCTGGAGGCGGTATCGGCTCCTATGGGCGCAATGTCAATCAGGTGGCTCAGCGCGGGATGCAGGGGGCTTATGCTGGAGGTAAGGCAGCAGCTGCAGGAGCAGGTGCCAGCATAGGCAACCTTGGTGGCCGCATCAAGGGTGCTTTAATCAAAGGCTAGTAACACCAGAGAGAAGTATACACTATGGAATTCCAATCATTAAAGAATATCGAGACGGCATTCCGTCAGATCCGTCTCTACATCCTCCTCTTTGCCTTGCTCTGTGCTGGAGTCTGTGGCTATGCCCTCTATAGTTCCTACCGCTTTGCCGAAAGGCAGCGCGAGAAGATCTATGTCTTAGATCAAGGTAAGTCGCTGATGCTGGCTCTTAGCCAAGATGCCTCGCGTAATCGCCCTGTGGAGGCTAGGGAGCATGTCCGTCGCTTTCATGAGCTCTTCTTCAGTATCGCCCCCGATAAGGATGCTATCGAGGAGAATATGTCTCGTGCCTTTGCTCTCTGTGATAAGTCAGCCTTCGATTATTACAAGGACCTAGCGGAGCAGGGCTACTACAACAGGGCGATCTCGGGCAATGTCAATCAGCGTATTGTGATCGACTCGATCCACTGCAACTTTGAGAGCTATCCTTATGAGGTGACGACCTACGCCAGGCAGTTCATCTTAAGGCAGAGTAATGTCACCGAGCGAAGCCTGGTGACGAGCTGTACGCTACAGAACTCTGTCCGCTCGGATGATAACCCACAGGGCTTTCTGATGGAGCACTTCCTTGTACGTGAGAACCAAGATCTGCGGAGCTATAAACGCTAAGACCATGTCTACTCGCTTTTCCCTCTATCGCTACTATCTCGGGGTGCACTACTGGCTTCGGGCTTACTGTGATCGGCTTAGTCCTAAGGCTCGTCGATATGTGGTCTACGGTATCAGTGTGCTCTACCTAGCCTGCTCCCTTACTATGATAGCCCAGGTGCTCTTCCCCTCGGAAGGCGGCACAGCAGCCTCCTATCCCTGAGTATCAGCATCTGGATGTCCCTCTCCGTCCTTCTCGGCTGGATAGCCTCGGGCGTGAACTCTCGAAAATTACTCATCAAACGATAGCACACTATGGATAAGAAACAGCAAGAACAGCTCCGCAAAGGGCTCGTCTTTGGAGGGCTGGGGCTCATCTGCGCCCTCTCCCTTTGGTTCATCTTTGCTCCCTCGGATAAGGATAAAGCCGCAGAGCAAGAGGGTCTCAATAAGGATATCCCTGAGGCAACAGTGCGCCAGCTCACCGATAACAAGCTCAAGAGCTATGAGCTGGGCGACAAGTCGGCTTCAGAGAGTGAGACGCAAGCTGAGATTGGGCGCCTCTCGGATTACTTTGCAGAGGAACCCACCTCCCTTGATGCACAAGGGCAGGGGCAGCCATCCTCAACGAAGATTGAGGGCTCCCTTCAGCGCTATGAGGAGAATAAGCGCCTCTTGAGCTCCTTCTATGCCACGGATCCTAATGCCGAAGAGCGTGAAGCTTTGCGAGCAGAGAACGAAGATCTCCGTGAAGCTCTACGTAGGAAAGAGAGCGAAGCGGATGATGAGGAGGAAAAGCAGCTCCGCCTGATGGAGCGAAGCTATCAGATGGCCTCAAAATACCTACCCAAGGGCGGGGAGCTTCCAGCTAAAGCCTTTCTTCGAGCAGAAGAGCGCACTCTCGTAGAGCCAGAGGCAGGGAGCGCTCTTCAAGAGCCAAGGATGGAGGTCCTTGCAGAGCAAAAGCACATGGTCTCTAGCCTAGCTCAGCCCATGGCCGATTCGACCTTCATGCAAGAGTACGGGAGCAAGGAGCGTCATCTAGGCTTTCACTCGGCGCTTGCTCAGCCCTCTTCCGTCCAGCGCAACACGCTACCCGTGGTGGTCGATCATACGACGACACTACGGGAGGGAGACTATGTGACCTTGCGCCTCTTAGAGTCCGCCCATATCGGCGAGCTACGTATCCCACGACAGAGCTTGCTGATAGCTCAAGCTAAGCTCGGGGGGAATCGCTTGCATCTCCTCGTCAAGAGTCTTGAGATCGGTGGGCGGATTATCCCCGTCAAGCTCTCGGCCTATGATCTTGATGGGCAGGAGGGGATCTATATCCCGGGGGCAGAGCAGGTCTCTGCCCTGAAGGAGGTAGGGGCGAACATAGGGGGCTCGGTAGGCACTTCCTTCACCTTTGCGAGCTCGGCAAAAGATCAGATCATCTCCGAGGCAGCTCGTGGCGTGATGCAGGGTGCAAGCCAGCTCCTTCAGAAGAAGCTCCGTACTCTTCAAGTTACCCTCAAAGGTGGCTATCGTCTCTTTTTAGTTTCCAGTAAGTAAACAGCAAAAGCACTATAACAATGAAGCAATGGATTCTTTCCGCCCTGCTCTTCGGGGCGAGTATGACTACCGCCCTTGCTCAGACTGCAACAGATAGTCTGAGAGCTCAGACGGGCTATCGTCCCCTTTCCACGGGCGATCTCTATCAAGGGATGAGTAAGACCATCCCCACGGGGCGTGTGGTCTTGCCCTATGGTCTTGAGGTCACCTTTGACAAGACTTCGCACCTGATCTTTCCCTCCGCTATCCGCTACGTAGATCTCGGGAGCAACAAGCTCATCGCAGGGAAAGCGGAGGATGCGGAGAACGTCCTGCGTGTCAAGGCCGCCGTGCGTGACTTTGAGACGGAGACGAACATGAGTGTCATCTGTGAGGATGGCTCCTTCTATGCCTTCAATGTGAAGTATGCCGAAGAGCCCGAGAAGCTCAGCGTCGAGATGGCCGACTTCTTGTCAAGCACGGAGGGTAGGCTACCGAGCAACCGTGCCGACATCTACTTTAAGGAACTGGGGAGTGAGTCGCCCATCCTCGTGAAACTGATGATGAAGACCATTCATCAGAATGATGAGCGGACGGTCAAACACATCGGGGTCCGCCAGTTTGGGATCCGCTTCCTCCTGCGTGGGCTCTATGCGCACAATGGCTTGCTCTACCTACATACCCGCATCGACAATGAGACGAACCTTCCTTACTCGGTGGACTTCATCAGCTTCAAGGTCGTCGATAAGAAGGTGGCTCGACGTACGGCCATCCAGGAGCAGGTCCTGCAGCCGCTACGAGCCTACCACGAGGTGACTCGGGTGCGAGCAGAAGGGTGCGAGCGCACAGTCTTCGTGCTCGAGCAGTTTACCCTCTCGGAGGACAAACAGCTTGAGGTAAGACTTTACGAACGAGGTGGCGGACGCACGCTTGCCTTCTACCTTGATGAGGAAGACCTTCTACTTGCCAGGAAGATTGACAATCTTAAGCTCAAGTGGTAAGCCCTATGAAGAAGTTTTTGTTTACTCCTCGCTTGTGCTGTCTGTGGATTCATCTCTGCAAACGCACAGCGACTCATCCCGAAGCAACAAGGGATTGAGGTCATCGCGTCCGTGCCACTTATCAAGGGAGAGAAGGTATTTAGCAAAGAGCACTGGGGCGCTGGTGTGTCGCTTACAAGGTACCTCAAGCGAGCTAGCTATGCCTTCCTCTTGGCTGAATACGAAGAGCAGCGACTCGCGTATCGTGACTATGAAGTTCCGATGCGTGATATGCTTCTACAAGTGGGCTATATGCAGCCGCTTCTCTCGGATAGGGGCAAGAACATCTTTGCCTACCTCGGGCTCTCTGCCCTCGGAGGCTACTGAAGAACTCAATGAAGAGAAGTCCTTGCTACCCGATGGAGCGACGCTTCTAGACCGCTCACGCCTCGTCTATGGCGGGCTCTGCATAGCTCCATTGAGAGCTTCCTTTCGGATAGGCTGCTCCTCGTCCTCAAGGCCCAGGGGCGACTGCTCCTAGGCTCTGATCTGCATCGCTTTCGTCCCGCCCTTGCCTTGGGACTGCGCTTTAACCTATAGACAGAAGACGAACAATGAAAAAGAAACTTGTGAATATGCTGTGGGCTGTGGGGCTACTTACCGTAGTGAGCCTTTGTCTCCCTGCTTGTGACCGCGAGCTGGAGGTACAGCAAGCTTATGACTTCACGCTGGAGACGATGCCCGTCCAGAAGGACCTCCGCAGGGGCGAAACTGCCGAGATACGATGCTCCCTCAAGCGAGTAGGTCGCTTTGCTGGGGCACACTATACTCTTCGCTACTTCCAAAGCGAGGGTAAGGGGATGCTGAGGCTGGATAAAGGAGTAGCACTCAAGCCTAATGACCGCTATTCCCTGGTGAGAGAGGAGTTTCGCTTGTACTATACCTCGCAGTCAGCAGACCGACAGACCATTGACGTGTACATCGAGGACAACTTCGGGAAGGTGCAACAACTGACTTTTTCCTTTGACCGTAAAATGAAATAGAGGGCGATTGAAATTGTCACATCTCTTGAATGATAGACTACAGACAGAGTGTCAGTAAATAAGGGGTTATATTAAGGATGGCTGGGTGGCATACTTTTTGTGGCTGTTTTGAGTATTCATTTAAAAATTCTTAATCACTATGGATGAAATCCTCAAGACATTATATCTGCACTTAGATACGAACACCAGTTATTTGCTCAAGAATGCTGAGTGTCAACTTCTTGTGAAGCTTGTTTATAAATATCCTAAAGCCTCGGTTGATGAGATCTATACACTATACAAGAGAATAGTTGGATATGTGGATCAAGAAAGATTCGATGGACTAGTGGAGTATTTGCTAGAACATGGAGAAATAGAAAAAAAGAAGGGACGGCTTGATCTTTCAAAGGGAAAGAAGAAGAGAATCGAAAAAGCTCATTTGGAATCTCAGGAGAGATTTCAGCGAATGGTTACATTCTTTTGAGCCATATGATTCCGATAAGAAGAGTATAGAGACCTGGCTTTCTGATACAATGGTGGTATTCTTCAAAACGTTTTTCGGATGATTGGGTCTCTGATCTATGCCACAAGGTCGATACCATTGCTCGGCGTAGAGATAGCATATTGGAGGTTATTCAAAAAAACGTACATTAAGCAATAAGAATATTGACAAGAGAGATAAAGAGTGTTTACCTGGAAAATTTCTTGATCTAATCCTTAGGAGGGAGCCTGATGTTGCAAGCTTTTTATGGGAGTATGGGACATCTGCTTTTTCAGCTAGATTAATTGAGAACTCACATGCAATAGATGATTTAACCTTTTGCAGCGTTTAGGGATAGCTACTGCATTCTTGATACGAAATATTTTGATGCACATCGGTCTTGAGGGTAGTATCTATTATGATTCGTTAAAAATACTTGAGGAGGTTTTCTTGGAGCTTGGTATAAACGCATCTGTTCTATACATAACGAAGAAGGAGTATGTTTCTGCTGTTGGATTTAAACGAGATCAAATACTTAAAGTTGCGGAACCATACGATCTGGAAGTGCTGAGGCAAATAGAAGATGACCAATATCTTAAAACTGCAATAGATAGAGGTTGTACTACGAAAGATGATTTCCAAGAGTTCTTTTAGTCAGTTTTTGACAATACCTTGTTATATAAGAAAGAATGTTCCAATTTTACTTCTTGATAACGATAAAGGTTTAGAGGATAGCATATTGTCCAGTCAGAAAGATGAGGGGAAAACGAAAGGAGCTGAATGCCATATTTCATGAGATCACGAGGGCGAGACAAAAAGAGTATGCCCTAGTACATGATGTTGGGACTAATTGGTGGAATCAGCTACCTAAGAGATAAGGGTAAATATTTTATTCTCTCTCAGGAAGTCTCTGTTAACGCATATGCAAAGAAAAACCTTTTTGTTAATAATCTGCCGATTGCAATCCGTATAGATACCCTACTGAATGTGCTGGCTTTAAATGGGGTATAACTCTTAAAAAGTGATTATAAGACACTGTTTGCGGATATCATCAGGGAAGGTCTACATCCAAGTAAAGATACTTTTCACTGTTCCAGACTTATCCATTATGTTGGATAAGAATGATCAAATTTCAAAAACTTCCACCAGCAAAAAGTTGCTGAGATAGCCCAAGGCATTCACAACAAAAAGGCTACTAGGGGTATCTGAAAGTGACATAACAATGTATATGACGCGAGAGATTCAAGGCGCTAAGCTGGAGGTTGTGGAAGATTTAGCCAAGGTTAAGCTGGAGCTTTCTTCTCAGGTACGAGATACGGAACATTTTTCGTCAGCAAGCAACCAAGGGGGAAAATGCATTAAGAAGAAAGATAGAGGAAGAAGTGCGTTCTGAATATAAGCGTGCCACTATGTGTTTTTGGGGTAGCAGAGGTTGTGTTAGCTATCTTCATCCTTGTTCTCATCTACCTTGCGTTAAGTATCGCAGGCGTAAAGGAGGTTTTAAAAGAAATACTTCTATTTTTTCTCTTTGCGTGCATAGGAGGAATATATAGCAAAAGTTGGGGACGATATAAAGATAGGAAAAGGAGTAAAAAGGATTCTATTAAGGAAGAGGTAGATCGGCGTCTTCAAGATTCTTTGAACAAGTAGAGATTAGTATCTTGAAGAGCCCTGAATTTAAATTTAGAGATTGAGGGTAGGAGTTATTCTGTTGGGGATAACTTATTAATTACCTCTATGTTTTGGATTCTACCTCCACCCTTATAGACTTAGTCTGTGTACCTCTGTATCTGTTGGATGTTTCGGTGTACAAGGTCGATGATGCGCTCGTGGTACTCGGTATTTTTGATTCATTAAGCCACGACACTGGATGACCTGCATCGTTTCAAGCGATACCTCGATGGTCTCTATCCGCTTGCCGTCAATACTTGCCGATAGGATGAGGCTCTTCTCCTTGAGGTGATACTCATTGGTGAATACGCAATGGTGTAGAGCTTGTCCTTCCTCTATATACTCCTGCACGCTCTCCAGCACTCGAGTTTGGATGGTGCCATCAGTGAAGGCAATGCCAAAGAATGGGGCTTTGAGTTTTTGGAATCGTGCTTCATCCTCCTGCGCCTTCTGTCGTTTGTGCTCTTCTTGTTCTCGCTCTTGTCGAGCCCGCAACTTTCGGAGAATCTCGTTGTGGGCTTGCTGTAAGTCTTTGGGGCAAACATAGTGGGCATTGTGTATGTCTCGCTCAAGCCTTATAAGCATATCAATGTAGTCACACCAAAGAGCAATGTCCGTGATGTCGTAACCCCTGCGAAGTGTGATTTTTGTAGGCTGGTACCAATACTCGTCTATCGTTCTTGCTAGGCTGAGGAAGTAACGTAGATGCTCGTTGCGTCCAGCTTTCAGTAGGGTCTCGGCTCTGCTGTCTGTGAGGAGGGCTGGGATAAGGCTCGTGGGAGCAATGCCATAGCACTTACCCTCGAAGCCATTTCTCGTTAGGACATCACTTAGTTTAACCTCAGGGCATAAGGGACAACGGGCAACGAAGCGATAGGCTTCGCTGTCCCGACGAATAGCCATAGGCGAATAGTAGGCAAAGCTATCTATATAATGCCCTATCGTTCGCTGTACGGCGACAATAGACTGCCTGCCACGCTCATCCCACCAATACTGACCAATCTCCATAACGGAGGAGCTGGCTTGGTAGCCTTTCTCCATACCCGCAATAAGCAAGTACATACGCAAGACTTGATACCTTCCCGAAGTGGTTAGCACCGTGAAATACTGCCGTTGCTTTTAACTTCCTCGCCCTTGTCGTTATGACCTCTAAGCCTGCCCCCACACTGGGGGCAGGTGCAATGCTCGGCAGGCTCAATCATTTGCCACGAATGCCCACAATCCATGCAAGTGGATTTGCCCTTGGGTAGGCGGTAGGCAAAGTGCTCAATGCACTCACGGAATGCCCACTGCGTCTGTGTCTTCGTTATCGGGCGGAGGTACTTACTCTGAGCGAGGACGGCTTGCTCAAACTTGTTTCTCGGTTTCATAGACTACATATCAAATAGAGAGGCTTGGCGTGCTTGCTCGCTGTTGGTGCTTGCCTTCGTTTTCACTCGCTTCGGCTCTTGCAACCTGCTTAGCTCCTGGGCTTGATACTGCTGTATCGCCTGCTTGCGTGCTTCGGCTTTCTTTCCTTCGGAGAGGACTATGGTATGATTGACGACCACATGGCAGGCGACAGGGCTACCCACTTCTAAATCGTCCTCATCATAGTAGTGTACCGCCATAGAGTAGATTTCATCGTCCTCAAAGCCGTTGCAACCACTCTGTTGTACCTGCCTTAGGATGTAGGTGATGCAGTCCTCAATGTTCTTATGTGGCTTCATAAGTTTGGGCGCAAACAGAGGGTCTGTAGCTGCTCGTAGGTTGAGGTACTCAGATATGGTACGGGTGAATTGTTCTGTTCCGCTCATTGTCGTTAGTATTTAGGGATTTCTACAATCTGGTTGATACGTCCATAAAGGTGCTTACGTAGGCTGGTGCGGTCAGGGGCATAGTATTCTGCCCATTGTCCGTATTGCTTGACCAAGTACTTTTTCAGCACATCGAAGAAGTCAAAGCGGTAGCCCATCACGGGGATGGCGGTACGGAAGTAGGTGTTGCTGTTCACGGCTTCGCATAGCCAATCCTTTTCCTCACGGCTCATCGCTTCGCCACGATTGAGCTTCACACGCAGGAGGTAGGCTTTACAGGCACAGAGGGTTTCCAAGGGCTGCACCTCCCACTGCACGAACTTACTCGCCACGGCACGCTCGCACGCCTCATTCCCCGAGCTTATGCGGTAATGGGAGGAGGAGCTATCTCCTTTTCCTTTCATCGAAGGTGTGGTATTTACGTTCTGCTTATCCATAGTGACATTTTTTTTATGCGTCCAACGATCGGAGTATGCTGATTCCTTTTTCGAGCAAGACAGAGGTAGCGGGGCGATGGTGGACACAAGGTTTGGGGGAAAATACGACCTGGAGCCCTCAGGGCGGAAGTGGGAGATTTTCCTGCCAACTGCAGGCACCGACCTTAGGGGTAGCCCAAGCCCCGTCCTACCTTTGCGAGGGAAAAGAAACAGCATCCGTCGCTTACGCATCAAGTGGAGCGGCTGGATGAGAAGCAGAAGTGCAAAGCCTATAAGTCGAAAGTAAAAAGGTGGCTAGCTCCTGAGAGCCAGCCACCCGTCTAGAGTATGAGGAATTATCCTTGCTAAAGGATGCAGATCAGGATCGCCACGAAGATGGCTAACCATAAGAGATAGCCGAGGATGGTGAAGGTGATTTGTAGGATGGTCCGTACTACGAAGCGTAGCAGGAGGAAGCCCGCGATGATAGCTACAATCGTCACGACCTGTGGTGTGACGACTCTTGAGATGAGGTAGACGGCAGCTACAACAAGTGTCAGTAGAAGTACCAGCTCAATGATACGTCGCCAGTCAACGAAACGGGAGGGAGACACCGGCCCTTTCAGCTGCTTGTCAGGAGTAACCTTGCCCCTGATGAAGATGGGGCTGTGTGGATCGTGATTCATTGCTTGAGTATTCATATCTGGGGGCATTCTTGAGTTTCAAGAGCAGGGGCAAGATGCTCCGAGATGCAAAGGACAAGGGCTCTTGCCCCTTGACGTGTGGAGCGCAGCGTATATCTTGGCTCTTGACACTCGAATGTCCCCAGTGGGATCTTACTCTTGAACGTATATCTCAGCCTTGTCCACGATGGGCAAGTGATTCTCCTCAATGAGCAGGAGGATGGTACCTGTCAGCTCGGTGTAGAGTAGCTCATACTCACGACTTCCGTCAAAAATCATCGCGGAGATCATACTTTGAGAAGACTGCTTGGATGGACTTGTTGCCCAAGAGGATAGGTGCGAGCCTATGGGGAAGGGGCTCGGGAAGCTCTTCGGAGAACTCCTGCTCAAGGATGGAGACGAGGGTGTCATACTTGGAGAAGTGGAGTCCCTGATAGAGGATCTCGCTGGCCATTGCCTCCGCCTCGAGGCGTGAGAAGCCCTGGGCTACGCTATCGCAGTAGGTGGAGAGGGCTAGATCAGCACGTGCACCGATGAAGGCGCTGTCTGCCATTAGCTCGGGATGATGGTCTCTGAGGTAGCCTTCCAGCTTGAGTCGGAAGTAGGAAAGCTCTTTCTTAGTCTGATTCATAATGAGGGCTTGTGTTAAGGGGGAGAGCATAGGCTTAGAGGCCCATGGCTTCGTTGAACTTATCGAGCTTACCTGCGAGCTGCTCCATATCGTGCTCGATCTTCTTACTTGTGATGCGGGCATAGATCTGCGTGGTCTTGATGTTGGTATGCCCCAGCATCTTTGAGACGCTCTCCATCGGTACACCTTTGCTGAGCGACATCGTCGCAAAGGTGTGGCGGGCTAGATGGAAGGTGAGCCGCTTTCTGCAAGCCACATACGTCAGCGATCTCCTTAGGTAGGCATTCATCTTCTGGTTGGAGAGGATGGGGAAAAGCTTCCCGTCTTTGGAAGTCGTACTAGGGCTATACTTCTCGATGATGGCCTTGGGGATGTCCAGGAGGAGGATGTTACTCTCTACTTTTGTCTTCTTTCTCCGCGTCATGATCCATGTCTTTCCATTCATAGTGACGAGGTGTTCTCTTCTGAGGTTTGCGACATCAATATAGGCAAGTCCCGTGAAGCAGGAGAAGAGAAAGAGGTCACGGACGAGCGCGAGGCGAGGGATGGTCAGCTCCTTGTTGGCTATCTTCAGGATCTCCTCATCGGTGAGGAAGCCTCTGTCTACAGGGGTGAGGTGGAAGTGGTGATCGCGAAAAGGATCTTGGAGGAGATAGCCCCGCTTGAGGGCATAGATAGTGACGGTCTTCAAGGTCTTCATCTTCTTGACAGCGGTATTGTAGGCACATGAGGCCACTGTCGTGAGGTACAACTCGAAGTCCTGGATGATGGCAGGTGTGAACTCCATCAGTCCGATGTCCTTACGCTTATACCTGTGTACTAGGAACTCGAAGAAGTGCTTACGCAAGACGCTGTACTTCTGCAAGCTCTCCTTGCTGATGGTGTGCCCCACGCGCTGACGGATGTCATCAATGAACTTGTCAAAGACAGGGAGAAAGGTGCTGAACTCCTGGATTTGCCCGAGGTAGGCTGATCGGAGCTTATCGAGCGAGATCGTTTGGTCGTCTTGGTACTTGTGGTAGAGGGAGTGGAGGTTGGCTGAGATGGCATCTAGACTAGCATTGACAGCGAGGGCTTCTGAGGAGCGCCCCTTCTGCCGGCTGGTCCTGTTGTTCCATTGTGCCTTGTCTACGAAGATCTTCGTGGAGCCAAGATTGCTCATTGCTCCTCCGAGGAAGATGCGTAGCATGACGGGCGACTTGCCTTCTTTGTTCTCATAGTTAGAGCGTAGGTAGAAGGACACCTTGAACGATTGTCTCATAATGCATCATTCGTTAGTGTAGCACGTGCTACAAAGTTACTTACTTACACATTGAATGAGAGTATGTTGCTACCTTCAATTAGCCCTTCATTTAGCCGTCACTGCTACACCAAATTGCTACGTCTAATTTTTATGTAGCAGTTTCTGTAGCAGAATTTGACCGATTGATGACTATTAGACCCTAGGGGTAAGCCGTCAAGTCTATAGACCGCATACAAAGAAAAATCGTTGTAAGACCGTGTCCTACAACGATTTCCTTTTATTCTGAAGGCTTTTTGACGACCATTTTGCAGTCACTTTGAAGCCTTTTTACATACTGCGGAGAGGGCGGGATTCGAACCCGCGAAACGCTTTTGGCGTTTACACACTTTCCAGGCGTGCCTCTTCAACCACTCGAGCACCTCTCCTTATCAGCCTGCTTAAGGCTTCTACTTAATTGGAAAGCTCCGCAAAGGTATAATAATATCTGTATACTGCCAAACTGCCACGCTTTCAGCTCGTGTCTCGGACTTCTGTGGCAGACTTTGCTGGGGAGGCTGTGTGAGGTAGGTAGCATGTGCCTTGTGGAGGGGGGATGTGGACCAGTACTGGTCAGCATGCGAACCAGTACTGCTCACTCATTGTAACCAGTACTGCTCCGAACTGTGACTAGTACTGGTCACTTTATCGACCAGTACTGGTTGCATTTTCCATCCCTTGGAGTGAGTGGGGATAGTGGATGAGTGAAAGGGGAAGAAGCTTCTCTACCAGCCGAAGAGGTTACGTGCGATCCACCAGCTGATGACGCCGATGACGAGGAGGCCGAGGGTCAGCGGATGCTGGAGGATGCGCCTGAGGCGGGGTGCTCGCTGGGGAAGAGCTCCGCGTAGCCGTAGAGTAGGAGAAGGGGGATGGTGAAGAGGAGTGCGCGGTTGTAGCTGAAGGCTTCGGTAAGGTGCCCATGGAGGAGGGCGTGAGCTGCGCGCTGGAGTCCACACCCTGGGCAGCGATAGCCCGTGGTGGAGCGGATGATGCAGCGAGGGAAGGGGTAGGTCGCTGGATCAAGGAAGCATACAGCCCCACAGCTACCCCGAGGAGCAGAAGCCCGATGAGTAGATATCGGCGCTGCTTGAGGGGGAGCGATGGGGCTGTGTAGGGGGAGGGGAGTGTGATTCATCCCCGAGAGAAGGGGCGCTACCCGACGGGGGGCTTAGCTGATGATCTGCAGGAGCTTGGTGTAGTTCTGATTGCGAGTCAGATCCTGAATGTTGAACCAGTCGATGATCGTCAGGATGCCACAGCCACCACACGTGAGGAGCTTGAGCACGCCGTAGCCCGTGTCGCCGAGCATGAAGCGGTCAATGCCGAGTGAGCCAGCGAAGACCGATACGATGATCATCATCGTGGGGTCCTTGTAGTCTAAGGCATTGATCAGGGTGAACTTGTCATCATCGAGGGCGAGCAGACGGTCCTTGATGGTGAGGATCTGTGTGGGGCTAAAGAACTTCTGGTTAGCGGCAAGGAAGAGGTCTACTTTCTGACTGTCCATAGAGTTGATGTATTATGTGTGCGACTTGATATGGGGACTACTTAGAGCTGCCGTGCTGTGAGGCGTGAGCGGCCTTGCGGTCACGCACCTCCTTGGCATATTGAGCTGCTTTCTTACGACCCTTGCTGTCGGTGCCGAAGGAGTCGAATTCGAAGCGCTCGGGTAGCGTGCGAGCGAAGTCCCTCACGCGGGGCTGTCCGGCTGTGCCCTTGTCGATGACGATGGAGTCATAGAGGCGCTTCGTCTCGGGCACAATGCTATCGGGATGTCCCTTGACGGGCTCGGGGAAGCGATAGGAGGCGTAGCTGATAGTGGCGGAGTCGACGCTGATGCGCTGGTAGAGCTTGAGACCTGAGCCCAGGCGGTCGTGCACGGCATCGAAGCCATTGCGATAGACCCTTAGGCGAGGCGGAGCTGATGACGAAGGCAGGGGGCGATGGTGTCGCCTTCTTCGCCACGCGTCGTACTACGGGCATAGCCATGGTCATGGCCCTGAAGGACGAGGTCGGCACCCCCCTCGATGAGCTCGTCCTTGAAGACGTAGTGCATCACCAGATTCTTTCGCCCGTCACGCACGCAGTCTACGGCGTGGTGGAAGAGGACGATCTGCCAAGGCTGGTGCGAGCCCTTGAGGGCAGAGCGTAGCCATTCCTTGTGCTGATTGATAGCACCCAGACCCATGATGTCCGTGGTGTCCATGACGATGAAGCGCAGGAGCGGCATGTCGATGAAGTAGCTTCGCCCGAGGAAGTCCTTCGGCCCATTGGTGGGGTAGCCGAACTGACGTACCCAGCGGGGATCGAGTTCGCGCCCGAAGCCCTTCTTCAGGTACTCATGGTTGCCTGGTGCAGCTATGATGGGGATGCTGCGCGTGAGGCTTCCGATGCTGGAGTACCATACTCTCCAGTAGGCATCTGTCGGCCCCTCGATCTGGTCGCCTGCGAAGGCGAAGAAGTCGATGGAGTCAGCTGCGTGGCGGAGGTAGTCGAAGTAGCGCTTGCTCTCGGCACCGTTGGGGTCCTGCACATCGCCCATATAGACGAAGTGCGTCGCACGGTCTTCGCTGGGCATAGCGAAGCGTCCCGAGACAGGATCTGCGCCCTGCACACGGATCGTGTAGAGGTAGCTACGTCCCGAGATGAGGCTGTCAAGATGGACTTGGTAATAGCATCCACGCCCTGAGCGGGAGGTGATGACCTCGCTCGTGGGGACGAAGGAGACGGGGCGGAGGGTATCGCCCTTCTCGTTGATGGCACGCAGGAGAAGCTCAGCGGGCTGGGCGGTCTCTCCCGAGAGCCAAGTGATCGTGCGCTGTGAAGCGAAGTCTTCGCCAGGCGTCAGCGTGACGCGGCTCACAGCCTGCTCGGTTGTGTAGGCTTCTTCGGGCACATTGCCGAACCAGGCACGCCAGCGGAGCTTAAAGAGAATCCCTGTCCCGACGAGCAGGACGGCGAGGACGATGAGGGCGATACGCCAGCGGCGCTTCCTCTTGGGGGGCTGATACCCGTGGAGTGTGGAGCGTCTGCGTCTCTTCATGCTTTAGAGGGTGTCGGTGGTCTCCTCGCCAGAGGGGAGTGCCTCTCTGGACTCAGCGGTAGCGACGCTGGCCTTGAGGTTCGTGAGCTCGCGCTGCAGTTCGTCGCGCTCAGCATCCCACTTGGTCTTCTCTTCCTTGAGGGTGCGGACTTCCTGTCCGAGGCTGTCCCATTCGTAGAGCCCACGGACGGAGAGTCCGATAGCCATCGCAGCTACGACGCCGATGACGCCGAGGGAGGAGACGGGTACCGTGCCTTCGGCTACGCCAGGCATCGTGAGATCCCAGAGGCTATAGCTGAGGATGGGGATGATGAAGCCGATGAGTGCAGCCGCCAGCGCCATCCATAGATAGGGCTGGAAGAGGCGGCGACGCATAAGACGAGGTGCGAGGACGAAGTAGTTGAGGTAGAAGATCATGACCAGATAGAGGTCCGTGAGCCACGTCGAGTAGTAGAGTCGGGGATTGGTGAAGACCGACATCTCGGGTGTCCCCTGCACGGTCGTCACGAGGGTCTGCAGGATGATCAGTACGATCCAGACGAGGGCGTAGATCGAGACGGATATGGTGCGGTTAGCGGACTTAGTACTCATTGTCTAATCGGATATGTTGTGAGGAAGGGGTTTAGATGGTGCGCTCGGCGATGTAGTCGGCGAGGTCGATGAGGGAGGAGCGGTACACGCTCTCGGGGAAGGATAGGAGGAGTGTCTTCGCCTCGTCTATATAGTGGTAGAGGCGCTGCCAAGCGTAGTCCATGCCACCACCTTCGTGGGCGAGGGTGGTGAGGCGCTCGATGCTCTCCTCGGCGATGGGCTTCTCCTCGAGGAGCTGGAGGTAGGGGGCCGCCTTACCCACCTTCTGAAGCTCGGTGAGGACGTGGAGTAGGGGGAGGGTGATCTTACCCTCACGGATATCGTTCCCCGTGGGCTTGCCTACGTCAGAGCGGTGGTAGTCGAAGATATCATCACGGATCTGGAAGGCCATACCCAGGGCGGCACCGATGCGGGCGGCACGGTCATAGTCCGCGGCGCTGGCCTCGACGGTGATCGCTGCGACCTCGGCACAGGAGCGGAAGAGTACGGCGGTCTTCTGGAAGATGATATCGTAGTAGGTGGCTTCGTCGAGGATGACGCCCTCGGCGGTCTCGAACTGGCGGATCTCCCCTTCGGTGAGCTCGCGCCCGATAGCCGAGACGATACCCATGATACGCAGGTCGGAGAGGGCGATAGCTCCCACGAGGGCGGAGGAGAGGATGAAGTCTCCCATCAGCACCGCCACGCGGTTGTCGAAGAGCACCCCGAGGGTGGGGCGGCCACGACGGGTCTTCGCCTCATCGATGACGTCGTCATGGATGAGCGTCGCCGTATGGATCAGCTCCAGCAGTACGGCTGCATCGATGCTCCGCTGTGGGGGTACGTCACCACGCAGCAGCCCAGCGATGAGGGCTGTGAGGATGGGGCGTACCTGCTTCCCTGTGGAGGCACTGAGGTGCTCAATGGCTTCTTTCAGCCATTCGGACTTGGTCGCGAGGATCGAAGTGAACTGGCTGTGGAAGTCATCCACGAGGGCGGCCACGGGGGCTTTGATGTGATTGAGGTCGTGCATGGGCTGTCGGCGCATCGTTAATTCCTTGCAAAAGTAGCTAATTCTCCTCGGCTAACGCTCATGAAGCAACCACCCCGCAGTCTCCACGCCCCTGATATATGGGGATGAGAGACTGCGGGGTGGTTAGTCGTATATATAAGGTACGCGCGTGGAGCGAGGTGCTTAGCCGAGGTAGGCAGCTACCATCCAAGCGGTCTTTTCCTGACCATCGACAGGTCAGAGAGGAGATCGCTCGTAGCAGTGTCGCCAGCTTCGTCAGCCAGAGCGAGGACGGCACGCTCCTGGGCGATGAGTATGCGGAGCGATTCGAGGATAGCGGAGATGATGTCGCTTGCGGTGCTGACGTTGGTCTGCTCCTTGAGCTGGCTGATCTTGAGGTATTCGCTGAAGCGGTTCTCGGGCGTAGCGCCGAGCTGGAGGATACGCTCTGCGATCTCGTCTACTGACTCAGCAGCTTCGTCATACATCTTCTCGAACTGGCTGTGCAGCGTGAAGAACTGAGGGCCACGGACGTGCCAGTGGTAGCCGCGGAGGTTAGCATAGTATACCTGGAAGTCAGCGAGGAGCTGCTGAAGACCCTTGACGATAGGTGCGACCTGGTTAGCGTCGAGGCCAGTGATTGAGAGTACGTTCATTGTCTTGTCTTATTAAATGTTAATGATTACACTACAAAGATAGGGGAGTTAATGAATCTATACAACTGAATTTCTCTATATCGATATAAGCATCATTTATACCTTTGCCTCTACCTACTTCATACGGCGCACAAACGAATCCCGCCCCTACGACTGTCCAAGTGAGGACGTGCCGTAGGGGCGGGGTGTAGTCTATGGGGAGTAGTCCCTTAGGCTTCAGCAGGTGCTTCTTCTTCAGCGGGAGCTTCAGCAGGAGCAGGAGCTTCTTCCTTCTTTTTCTTCAGCCTTAGGAGCGTCGGAGAGGACTTCGACGGGGATTTCTACAGCCACGTCCTTGTGCAGGCGCACGATAGCGGTGTAGTTGCCGATTTCCTTGATAGCCTTGATGTAGACGAGCTTGCGGTCGGTTTCGAGGCCGAGCTTCGTGAGCTCTTCAGCGATCTCAGCACCCGTGACGGAGCCGTAGAGGCTACCCGTAGCGACGTTGGTGTGAGCCGTGATAGAGAGGCGTACGCCCTGATACTTCTGGGCACGCTCTTCGGCTTCCTTCTTGATAGCGGCGATCTTGTGAGCGCGCTGACGGAGGTTCTCTGCGAGGATCTTCTTCGCAGCTTCCGTAGCGATGATAGCCTTACCGGTGGGGATTAGAAAGTTGCGACCGTAGCCGTTCTTTACTGTGACGACATCGTCCTTGTAGCCGAGACCGACTACGTCTTCTTTCAAAATAACTTCCATTGTATTCTGTCTCCTCTATGTTTATTCGTTACTAAGTGGATGAGTAAGGGGGGATAGACCTTACTTAGCCATGTTGTCCGTGACGTAGGGCAGCAGGGCAAGGTGACGAGCACGCTTGACAGCCTGTGCGACGCGACGCTGGAACTTGAGGCTCGTGCCGGTGATACGGCGGGGGAGGATCTTACCCTGTTCGTTGAGGAAACGCTTGAGGAAGTCGGGATCCTTGTAGTCGATATACTTGATACCGCTCTTCTTGAAGCGGCAGTACTTCTTCTTCTTGCTATCTACGGTCAGGGGAGTGAGGTAGCGTACTTCTGATGCAGCCATTTTTATTTTCTCCTTTCGTTAATGGGTTATGCCTTACGGCTTCTTCTCTTTGCTGCGTATTCAGCTGCGAACTTATCCTGGCGGAAGGTCAGGAAGCGGAGGACATTCTCATCGCGACGGAACTGCGTCTCGAGTACGGCGATGGTCTCTGGCTGAGCCTGGAATTCAACGAACTGGTAGTAACCAGTCGTCTTCTTCTGGATCTGATAGGCGAGCTTCTTCAGCCCCCAGTTTTCTTCGTTGACGATCTCAGCGCCTTCGCCCTTGAGGATGCCAACGAACTTTGCGACCGCTTCCTTTACCTGAGCTTCAGATAAATCGGGAGTAAGAATGAAAACGGTTTCGTAGTTATTCATTTCTCTTTCTGTTTAGTGAGAGTTAAAAATATCGGGCACAAAGGTACGCAAATATATCGTTTTGACCAAGCTAAGCATCATGAAGGTGGTGCGAAGTGACACACGCGCGTACCTATTATATATGTGTTTAGGGGTTATATATGTGTTTAGGGGGCGAAGCTCTGCCTCGGGGGGGAGTGGAACTACTCGCCGCGGAAGAGCTTGCGGAAGGCCTCTTCAACGGTCTTCACCCCGACGAGGCGGATGTTGTAGCCCTCGGTGCTCAGTCCGTGCAGGTTCGCCTCGGGGAGGATCATCGCACGGAAGCCGATGCGCTCGGCCTCCATGATGCGCTGCTCGATACGGCCCACGGGGCGTACCTCACCCGATAGACCCACCTCGCCCGTGAGGCAGACGCCTTCGGGTAGGGCGATATCGAGGCTCGAGGAGAGGACGGCGGTGATGACCGCGAGGTCGGAGGCGGGGTCAGCCAGGCGGATACCTCCAGCGATGTTGAGGAAGACGTCCTTCTGCACGAGCTTGAAGCCCGCGCGCTTCTCGAGGACGGCCAGTAGCATATTCATACGTCGCGTGTCGAAGCCCGTGCTGGAGCGCTGGGGCGTAGCGTAGACGGCGGAGCTGACCAGCGCCTGCGTCTCGATGAGGAAGGGGCGCACGCCCTCCATAGCTACGGCGATGGCGGTGCCGCTGAGCTTGAGGTCGCTCTGCGTCATCAGATGCTCCGAGGGATTCTCCACGGGGCGCAGGCCCGACTGGCGCATCTCGTAGATGCCCAGCTCGGCAGTGCTCCCGAAGCGGTTCTTCTGCCCGCGCAGGATGCGGTACATATAGTGCTTGTCACCGTCGAACTGCAGGACGACGTCCACCGTATGCTCGAGGATCTTCGGCCCTGCGATGCTCCCCTCCTTATTGATATGACCGATGAGGATGACCGCCACGCCCTCGGTCTTGCAGTACTTCAGTAGGGCGGTGGCGCACTCGCGTATCTGCGAGACGCTCCCAGGGGAGGAGTCAGATAGCTCGGTCTGTATGGTCTGGATGGAGTCGATGACGAGGATCTGCGGCTGGGTGTCGATGGCGGTGGCGAGGATCTTCTCGAGGTTCGTCTCGGCATAGATCAGGCAGTCATCGTTCGTCCCGCCGATGCGGTCTGCACGCATCTTGAGCTGGGAGAGGCTCTCTTCGCCCGAGACGTAGAGCGTCTTGTACGGCAGGCGGAGGATCGTCTGCAGGACAAGGGTCGACTTCCCGATACCTGGCTCCCCGCCGAGGAGGATGAAGGAGCCTTCGACGAGCCCGCCACCGAGGACGCGGTCCAGCTCGGGATCGCCGAGACTCAGACGGCTCTCGCTGCGCTGCTCGATGTCGCCGAGACGTACGGGCTTGCTGGCGGTGATGCTCTGCGCCGTGAAGGTACGGCTGGCCTTATCCTGCTTGCCGATGATGATCTCCTCCTCTTCGATGGAGTTCCATACGCCGCACTGCGAGCAGAAGCCCTGCCACTTGGGGTACTCGGCACCGCACTCGGTGCAGTGGTAGACTGTTTTCTTCTTTGCCATCGTGTATCGTGATGCTGCTGTGATTGTGTCCACAAAAGTAGGGAGAATGCGCCTATTATAAGGTATATACGCTGGGGACTCTACACAGCGCTGCAGAGGGAGCAAAAGTCAACCACTACTGGTCGGTGAGCGAACCACTACTGGTTAGCACTACGAACCACTACTGGTCGGCGAGTGAACCACTACTGGTTCGGCTGCGGACCACTACTGGTTCACTTATGGACCAATATAGGTTCACCCGCCGACCCATATAGGTTCGATTTGCCTCCTCCACGAGATCGCTCTTCGCTCTTCCCCCTCGCAGAGGTCGGTGGAGTGCTGTACGCTTTGGGGAGGCGTATCAAGCAGATTGTTAACTCTTTATGGGTGGTTTAATCCCCATGTCAAGCGGGCTCTTCGGTGAGCTATCGCGAGAAAATAGTTACCTTTGGTAGATAGTATGCCGTGCTCTATTCATACGGCAGAAGCAGCAAGATTCGATGAGATTGACGAAGCGAAAAAGACTATATAAGACGAAGCTATATAGGCCTCTTGATAGGCCTGCTGACCCTCCCGCTTGCTGGGCAGACCCGCCCCAAGCAACCCGCCCCTGACTCTGCAGCCCAGACGAAGGCCCGCGAATACTTCTACCAAGGGGTGCTGGCACAGTCCTCTGGCCGTACGATGGAGGCCTTTGACCTCCTGCGCCACGCGCGCGCCCTCGACCCCACAGATCCCGCTATTGCCTTTATGCTCGGGGGGAACTATGCCCAGCAGGGTATGAGCGATCGTGCGCTCTCCCTCCTCGAGGAGGCTTACGGGGCAGACTCCACGAACCTCACCTATGCGCGCGCCCTCTCGGCTGGCTACATCGAAGCCGGGCGCATGCAGGATGCCCTCCACATCAATGAGCGCCTCTCCGAGGCCGACCCCGAGGATGACGACGTGCGCTATCGTCTCATCCAGCTCTACGCCCGTACGGGAGAGCTGAAGAAGGGGATCCAGCTCGCTACCGAGCTACAGAAGCGTTTCCAGCCTATGCCCGAGGCCTATGGGCAGCTGACGAAGATGAAGATCCAGCTCCTCGCCCTCTCCAAGGACTCTGTGGCGGTGGGGCGTGAATACCGCGCTTGGGCTGCCCTCTATCCCGAAGATCGCCGTCCGTACTACGACTGGATCCTCCACCTCTTCCAGACGGGAGGGGCGAAGGAGGCGGAGAAGCAACTCGCCTCTGACGTGCGTGCTGGCCGTATCTCCTCGGGGGATGCCACCGCCCTGCGTGTCCATAAGTACATCCTGCAGAAGGACTATCCCGCCGCTGAGGCCGAGCTGGTCCGTCTCACACCAGATAAGAAGATCGGTGCCGACGAGAAGGTCACGCTCTGGCTCCTGCTGACCAAGGAGTCGCAGGGCAGTGAGGGCTACACCGCAGGCAAGTACACCCCCATATCGCTGAGCTGGTCGCCGAGTATCCCCGATGACCTGCAGGTGCTGAGGACCTATGCCCAGCTCCTTCGCTACGAAGAGCGCTATCAGGAGGCTTATGACCTCCTCGCTCCCAAGAGCAAGCTCCACCCCAGCGAGGAGTGGATATGGAGCGAACTCCTCGACGCAGCTATCGGCCTCCAGTCCGACAGCCTCACCGTCGTCGTCGCCCGTGATGCCAAGCGCTACGTCCCCTACCGACTGGCGCAACTATATCGTGCTCTCGGGGAGCGCTTCCAGCACGATGATGCTGACGGGCGCGATGAAGATCCTCGAGGAGGGTGCTGCGGCCATCGACCCCAAGACGGGCGAAGGCGCTGCCCGCCTCTTCGGTTTCCTCGCCGACGTCTATGCCGAGCGTGGTGGCCCTGAGAAGGCCCCGCTGGCTGACAGCCTTTACCTCCGCGCTATCGAGGCCAACCCCAAGGAGCCCGATGTGCTGAACAACTACGCCTACCGTCTGGCGAAGGCGGGGCGCAACCTCGATGATGCGGAGCGCTACGCCCTGCAGGCCGTACGCCTCTCGCCCGATGCCGCCCATATCCTCGACACCTACGCCTATATCCTCCTCCTGCGTAAGAACTATACGCTCGCCAAGCTCTACCAGCGCAAGGCCCTCTCGCAGGCTGGCCCTGAGAAGACTTCGCCCGATATGTACGACCATATGGGTGATATCTACCGCGGGCTGGGCGAGTATGCCGAGGCTATCGAAGCCTGGCAGCAGGCCCTCAAGAGTCTCGCTGAGCGTGAGAATAAGGATGAGAAAGCCGATAAGGCTGAGCGCATCCGCATAGAGAAGAAGATCAACGAAGCTAAGCAAGCACAGAAGAAGTAACGAACGATGAATAGCACCGCATATCCCCGCCACCAGCGCCTCCGTGGCCTCCTCGTGGCAGCCCTATGTACGGGCCTCCTCTCCAGCTGTGGCCTCCTGCGTGATGTCAGTCATCCCGATGATGAGACGACGCGCACCGAGACCCGCCAAGAGTCGGGCGTGAATCCCCGCCTCGCAGCCTTCCAGTCCGACCCCGCCTATGGCCCGATGCTCAAGGGTAACCTGCAGGCTGAGGTCCTCATCGGTAAGGAGACCTATTCGTCGAAGGTCAATGCCACCATCGTGCGAGGCCAAGGCATCTACTGGTCCGTCGTGCCCTTCCCCCTCATCGAGGCGGCGCGCGTATGGTTCACCCCTCAGGGCGTGACCGCCATCGACAAGATCCACGGCCGCTATGCCGAGGTGAGCTATGCCGAGCTCTCTTCACTCGTGGGCTTCCCCATCAGTTATAATGATGTGGAGCGCCTCCTCTTAGGTAAGCCCTTCTTCCCCGCCGAAGCCCGTGGGGCCAAGGGCGGAGCCTTCAGCTACGGCGTCACCGAAGATGGGGGCACCGATGCCGAAGCCAGCCTCAGCATCGCCCGTGGCGAGGCCGCTGGGGCCTACCATCTGCGCTGGCTCCTCAACGCCCAGCACCAGCCTACGAGCTTCGTCGTCAGCCAGTCTTCCCGTCAGGGCGCTCCTGTCTTCTCGCTGAACTATGATCAGACGGAGGCCTCTGCTGCCCGCCACTTCGCTGAGCGTACCTTCCTCTTCCTCGGCCGCACTACGCGCCCCGCACTCACCATCGACTGGAGTAAGCTCCGTCCCTACACGGATGAAGCGCCCGATCTGACGCCCCGCATCAAGGAGGGCTACAAGCGCATCAGTCTCACTGAGCTCATCAAGCTCCTGCCCTCACTATGATCGCCTACGCCCGCTATCAGCTGAGGCATTGCCTCACCCTCGCTCTGCTCCTCGTGAGCAGTCTCCTTGCCCTCACTCCAGAGGCCGCAGCACAGGGGCGTAGGTCTGGTAAGTCCAGGACCCTCCAGCGCCTCGAGCAGGAGCGTAAGCAACTCCTTCGCTCCATCGAAGCCTCGGACAAGAAGCTCCAGCAGCTGCGCCGTGACACGCGCAATGAGGAGCAGACCCTGCGCACCGTCAAGGAGCAGGTAGAGCAGCGCCGTCAGGTCGTCGCTGTCCTTGGCAATGAGGTTAGCGGTCTGCAGGCCCGTATCGACACCCTCTCAGGGCACATCGGCCGTCTACATCGCCGTGAGGGTGCCCTCCTCCTGCGCTATCGTGCAGCCCTGATGCAACTCCAGCGCATTGACACGCATATCGACCTGTGCTCTTCGTCCTCTCGTCGCAGAACCCTGCCGAGGCACGCGAGCGTCAGCGCTTCCTCTCCCGCTACTCCAAGGCGGTACGTGAGGCCTCCGTCGCCCTGCGCACGACACGTACCGAGATCGAGGCCACCAAGGCCGAGGTCGGCCGTACCCATTCGGAGAAGGAGCAGCTCCTTTCTCTCCGTGAGGCCGAGAAGAAGAAGCTCGAAGCCGAGGAGCAGCAGCGTGCCGCTCAGGTCAAGGACCTGCAGGGCAAGCAGCAGGTCTTAGCGCAAGACCTCTCGAAGCAGAAGCAGAAAGCCGAGGATCTTGACCGCAAGATCCAGGCACAGGTAGAGGCCGAGATCGTCGCTGCCCAGCGCCGTGCTGCCGAGCTCCAGCGTCGTCGCGAGGAGGCTCGCCGTCGTCGTCAGAGCCAGCGTACCCAGCCTACACCGCCCCCCTCCACAGGTCGCAGTGGCCGTGGCGAGGGGACGACACCCCCACCTCCCCCGCCACCTCCTGCTGATGATGAGCCCGAAGAGCGCCGTGCAGCGACCCCAGGTGGCTATGCGATGGATGCGAATGAGCGTGCGCTCGCCTCGTCCTTTCGCGCAGAACAAGGGCCGTCTCCCAGCTCCTATCCGTGGCTCGTACTCGATCCTCCGCACCTTCGGCGTGCATCAGCATAGCGAGCACAACCGCGTGCAGGTCAATAGCAGTGGGGTGGACTTCGGGGTCAATGGGGATAGCCGTGCCTACGCCGTCTTCTCAGGGCGTCGTCAGCCGTGTCTTCGTCATCCCAGGCTACGGCACTGCCGTCATCCTCCGCCACGGGAACTACCTCACCGTCTACGCCAACCTCAGTAGCGTCGCCGTCTCTACGGGCTCTCGCGTCTCCACAGGCCAGGCTATCGGCTCTGTCGGTGCTTCGCCTGATGGCTCCTCGGGTCGCCTCCTGCACTTCCAGCTTTGGCACGAGCGTACCAAGCTCAATCCCCTCGCATGGATCAAAAGGTAATCGCTACTATCGGGGCTTTTGACGGCGTGCACCTCGGGCATCAGGCGCTCTTCTCACAGATGCGCGACTATGCTGCCCGCTACGAAGGGGCGCGTCTCATCATCTTGACCTTCGTCCCTTACCCTGCCGATGTCCTGCGTCCGCACGGGAGTCAGCACATCGATCCGCCCCACCGCCACCTCGAGCGACTGGGGGAGCTTGAGGGCTTCGAGGTCGTGCCGATGACCTTCTCCGCTGAGCTGGCAGCCCACTCCGCTGAGACCTTCATCCGCGAAGTCCTGCATGAGCAGCTCCATGTGACGGATCTCTTCCTCGGCTATGACAACCGCTTCGGTGCGGGAGCTAAGCTCGCCTATGAGGATTACAAGGCGCTCGGAGCTAAGTACGCTATGGAGGTCATCCAAGCCGATAGCCTCACCCTCAGCGGGGAGATCGTCAGCTCCACCGCCATCAAGTCGCTGATACGTAGTGGCGAGATGCGTGAGGCGCACCGTGCTCTCGGCCGTCCGCACGCCATCTATGGCACGGTCGTCGCGGGGCAGAAGCTCGGTCGTCGTCTCGGGCTATCCCACGGCGAACGTCCAGCGTGAGGATGCCGACCAGCTCCTCCCTCCCGATGGCGTCTACGCTTGTGACCTCGAGCTCCTTCGCCCCACAGGCCGCTCGGAGCAGCACCATGCGATGCTCTATATCGGTAAGCGCCCAACCCTCGGCGGTGAGCTGGAGCGCACCATCGAGGTACATATCCTCGACTTCGATGAGATGATCTATGGTATGGAGGTCATCGTGCATATCTTCGAGCAGCTCCATCCCGAGCACCGCTTTGCCTCGACCGAAGAGCTCCGCTCCGCCCTCGAGACCTACGAGCAAGATACCCGCCGCTACTTCGCCGAGAATACCCGCTACTAATGGAGATAAAAGGACTACACGTCGCGATCGTACATCGCCGCTTTGCCCTTGGTGGAGCGGAGGAGGTGTCGCGTCAGACCGCCTGCCTTTTCTCCGACTTGGGTATCCACACGCACTTCTTTGCGGAGACCCATATCGCGACAGAATGGGCTCTGCCCGATGATCCGCTGATTGATCTCTTCCTTCTCCCTCAAGGGATGCGCCTCTGGACAAAGGAAAGTGCCCTCTACCTGGTGCGTGCCTTCAAGGAGAGAGGGGTGAAGGTGCTGATCATCCCTATCGCTCTGCGCAATGATTACTTGCCCCTAATTCGGGCTGCAGGGATTAAGATTATTTATTGGTGCCATAGCTCTCCACTGTGGGAACTCATAGACCGACGTGAGCGTGCCAGCTACAAGGCGCATCATCCGTGGTACAAGAATCTCTATAGCCTGACGCTGCGTCGTCTGCGTCTGGCACTAAGTTCTGCGGAGAAGCTCCGTACTCGCTACCGAGATTTGGTGCGCCAGGTAGACTGCTTTATTACGCTGACCCCCGAGTATGTGCAGGAGTTTGTATCGGCTTTGGGGCTGAACGACGAGGAAGCTTCGCGCTTTGCCGTCATGCCGAATATGGCCTTCCTACCCAAGCATCAGCCCATACCAGCTAAGGACCGACCGAAGAAAATCCTCTTCGTCGGACGTCTGAGCTATGCAGATAAGCGCCCAGATCGAGTCCTCCAGATTTGGGAGAAGGTCTGTCAGGATCTGCCTGACTGGGAGGTAGAGATCTATGGGAAAGGCTCTGAAGAGAAGTTCTTGCGCCGCATGATTCAGCAGAAGCAGCTCCCTCGCATCACGCTCAAGGGCTATATCGCTGATGCGACAGCCGTATATGCGTCGGGTGCTATTCTGATGATGACCTCGACCTATGAAGGGTGGGGACTTGTCCTGAGCGAAGCACAAGCGTCGGGAGTTGTACCCATAGCTTTTCGATAGCTCGGCAGGTATCCGTGAGCTTATAGGGAAGGATAGTACCTATGGATGCCTTGTTGCTCCCTTTGATTTGGACGCCTATGCAGCTCAGCTTCGACGTCTCTGTCAGGATGTGGAGTTGAGAAGTCGCCTCTCCCAAGCAGCTCAGACGCATTGCCTCGACTATAGCCCAGAGCGGATTCGTTCGCGATGGGAAGAGATATTTAGCCAACTCTAATACCGCTCGTTGATGAAGCCTCGTATCCTCATAGATTTGGAGCGCACCCGCTATCCCTACTCGGGATTAGGGTACTATGGGCATGCCCTTGCTCGGGGACTACAGGAGGCTCGGGATCCATCACTGGACCTTCACTACTATGCTCCGACCTCTTATCCTATAGATAATAGGAAGCCTTTCTCGCCTCTACACTCCCTGCTCAGTGTGCAGGCAAAGGGCTATGACTTAGTCCATATCACGCACCAACGTCAGCACTACTTCCCGCAGCTATGGGGGGCAAAGTGCATCGTCACCCTTCATGACTTGAATTTCCTCACCGAGCCTCTCCCCGAGTCAAAGCGAAAGAAGCTCTTGAAGCTGGTGGCAAGTAATCTGAATCGTGCCCATGGGATCGTCTGTATCTCCGAATTTGTGCGCCATGATTTGGAGCAGCATCGTGACCTCTTCCAGATATCGGAGGAGACCCCCATTGCAGTTGTGCATAATGGAATCTTCCTACCCGAAGAAGGGCAGACCTCAGGCATCACTCGAGATCCTATCGTCCCCAATGCTCCCTATCTCTTGGCGCTGGGGGTCTTGCATGAGAAGAAGCAGCAGCATCTGCTCATCCCTGCGCTCTGCCATCTCCCTGCTGACCTGCATCTTGTTTTGGTCTATTCGGAGGCTAAGTCTGAATATATCTCTAAGATCCAGCATACGATCCAGCAATATCGATTGGAGGATCGTGTGCATCTCCTCTGTGCTGTGAGTGATGTAGAGAAGGCATCCTTGCTACAGCACTGCCGTGCGCTGCTACAGCCTTCCATTGCAGAGGGGTTTGGCTTGCCAGTGGTGGAGGCTATGGCTTTAGGGAAGCCTATCTTCCTGCGTCCTGCTACAAGTCTTCCCGAGGTCGGCGGAGAGGTGGCTTATTACTTCGACGAAGTAAGCCCCGAAGCTATAGCTGGGACTATCTTGTCTGGGCTGAGCGCTTATGATATGTCACCTTCTCAGGCTGAGGCTCTCCGTGCCCGTGCTCGTCTCTTTGACTACCGACGAATGGCGCAGGGCTACCTACAGTTCTACCACGAAATACTCTCCAGATAAATGAAACTTGCCGTCATCGTCCCCGTCTATAAGGTAGAGCCCTTACCTGCGTCAGTGTATCGAGTCGATCCTGTCGCAGAGCTACGAGGATCTGAAAGTGATCCTTGTTGATGATGGTTCGCCCGATAGCTGCGGAGCGATTTGTGATGAGTATGCTGCGCGTGACCCTCGTATCCTCGCTCTGCATAAGCCGAATGGCGGGCAGAGTTCGGCGCGTAACCTTGCTCTACAGCATATTGACGACTGCCCTCTCGTCACCTTCTTAGATAGCGATGACTGGCTGGAGCCTGACATCTATCAGAAGGGGGTAAGCTACCTAACCGCACACCCTGAGGTCAGCATCATCAACTATGGCTACAACCTTGTCACAGAGGAGAAGACCATCCCTTTAATCCCTGCTGAGGAGCATTTGACACGTGACGAAGCTCTGCTTCGCTATGTAGCTACGACTTCCAATATCATTAATACGATGGTTTGGAGTCGTATCTATCGGCGTGAGGTGATTGATGGGCTGACCTTTACCGAGGACTGTAAGTGGGAGGATGTTGTATATGCGCTTGAGGCGCTCTATCGGTGTACGGGTGGATATCATATCTTACCCCTTGTTGGGGTCAATTATCGGAGTAAGCGCCCTGGGGCTATGACCTCCGAGCTACTGCCTGATAAGCGATCCCTTCTATGGGATATCGAATCGGCAATACAGCGCTATCCAGATGATGCTCATTTCTTAGCTTTAGCCAATACCCTTGCGACTAACTGTCTGTGGTATCACATTAAATATCTATCGTCTTTTACCTACTCTGTCGCTGTCGGGGAGCTGGAGCGCTATCTGCCGATCATAGAAGAGCTGAAAGCTCGTCCTTATCTTAATGCCTTCCATTCAGCATCTAAGGTGAGGAAGGTGAAGCTTTTCTTAGCCTATCCCCGTACATCCTTTGCTATTCGTACCCTCGTTCGCACCCTGCTTAGCCGTAAATAACTCCATATGAAGCTTGCGGTCATCGTCCCTGTTTACAAGGTCGAAGCTTACCTCCACCAATGCATCGACTCAATCCTCTCTCAGAGCTATCGGGAGCTAAAGGTCATCCTCGTCGATGATGGCTCGCCCGATGGTTGCGGAGCTATTTGTGATGAGTATGCTGCACGTGACTCTCGTGTGCTTGTTCTCCATAAGGCGAATGGGGGGCTAAGCTCTGCACGCAACTTTGCTCTTCCCTATACGGATGATTGCCCATTGGTGACCTTCGTCGATAGCGATGATTGGCTGGAGCCTGGGATCTATCAGTCGGCTGTGAGCTATCTGCAGCAGCATCCAGAAGTCTCTATCCTTGGCTATGGGCACAACAAAGTGCAGGACACTTGCTCCTCGCCTTGCCTTATGCCCGAGATGACTTTGTCGCGAGAGGAGGCTTTAGATAGCTACCTTACTGGGAATAAACTTGCTATCGAAGCAACTGTGTGGAGTCGTATCTACCGCCACCAAGCTATAGAGGGGCTTACCTTCCGTGAGGGGTCGAAGTGGGAAGATAACGTCTACTCTCTTGAGGCATTCTATCAGAGTACAGGCGATTTCCATGCGTTACCTATCGTGGGCTACAACTATCGCATCCAGCGTCCTGGGGCGATTACGGCGACTGAGATCCCAGATCTACGAGATCTCTTTGCGGATATAGAAGAATCCATTGATAGGCATGCGGGGGGGATACTACTTATATGGAGTATGCTAATACCTTGGCCGTGCGTAGCCTCTGGTATCACTTCCGTCTGCTATGTCGTGCCTCCGATCGATATAAGGAAGAGGTGACTGATTATCTGCAGATTGCCAACAAGCTCCGATGTCGCCCCTTCCGTAATCTCTTCCGCTCGCGGTCGAAACGGATAAAGTTTCGCCTATTCCTCATCGCTCCCAGGGCATTTGTTATGGGGCGACGAGCCTTTAATAAGCTGAAAAATAAGTCTTAGTATATAGTCTTCTTATGCTACTCAAGAATATCACCATATCCGGCCTCGGCGGTGTCGGGGGCTACTACGGAGCGATGCTCGTAGAGGCTGCCCGACGTGAGGGTCTCGGCCGTACGATCAGCTTCGTCGCCCGTGGCGCACACCGTGCTGCTATCGAGGAGCGCGGACTGCATGTCCACACTCCCGAGCGGGACTTCACCGTGCGTCCCGATTACTTAGCCGAAGATCCCCACGACCTGCCACCTACCGACCTCCTCATCCTCGCGACGAAGAGCTACGACCTCGAGGCGAATATCCAGCAGCTCCGCCCGATCATCACGCCTCGGACCATCATCTTACCCCTCCTCAATGGTGCGGATATCACTGATCAGATCCAGGCGCTTCTCCCCGAAGCTCGTGTCTGGGACGGCTGCGTCTATATCTCGGGGCGCAAGCCTGCTGCGGGGAGATCCTCTTAGAGGCCGAGCGAGAGATCTTCCTCTTCGGCTCACGTGGAGCGGAGCGTAGCGCTGAGGAGCGTGAGCTCTTCGCCCTCCTGGAGTCCGTCGGCGTGCACGTGGTCAATCCCGACGATATCGAGGAGAGCATCCGTAAGAAGTTCCTCATGATCTCGGCTACCGCGACGGGTACCTCCTACTACAATATGACGGTGGGCGAAGCTCTCGCGTCGCACCCCGTGGAGATGCGTGGGCTCATCGAGGAGCTCTGTACGCTCTTCTCCGCCCTCGGCCACGACTTAGGCGAGGGAGCTGTGGAGCGCACCGTCGAGCGTCAGACCTTCATGATCCCCTCCAGCACGAGCTCGATGCACGTGGACTTCATGGCGGGGAGCTCTACCGAGCTGGAGAACCTCACGGGCTACGTCGTCCGTGCGGCACGCCGTATCGGGCTGGAGCTACCACTCTATGAGCGTATGTACAAGGCGCTCGCCACGAAGCCCTATCCCCCGAAGCACGATTAATCCCTTACATCCACTATAACTATGCGAACCTACCTATCCCTTCTCATCCTGCTCCTCTTCGTGGGGAGTGGCCGCGCCTCGGCGCAGCAGCCGTTTGAGACCTTCTTCCGAGACAGCACGCTCCGCCTGGACTACATCCTCACCGGGGGCGAGTCGACGACTGAGATCACGCCCGACGAAGCCCATCTGCTCAAGGGCTGGGCTGGCCGTCGTCACTACCTCGATAGCCTCGTCCTCAGGGGGAATGCTCAGCTCTACGTCCATGACGAAGCCACGGGCAAGCTCATCTATGCCTTCTCCTTCAACCCGCTCTACCTCGAGTGGCGTCAGACACCGCTGGCGAAGACCGAGCGCCGCTCCTATGAGGAGGTGCTGCGCATCCCCTTTCCCAAGGCTCCTGTGAAGGTGACGCTCCGCCTGTGCAATGCCGAGCAGCGCACCATCGTTGATCAGACGCAGCGTATCGATCCTAAGGATATCCTCATCCGTGACCAGACGACGAAGCAGCCTCAGAAGCACAAGTACCTCATCCACTCGGGGGACAGCCGTGACTGCATCGACCTGGCGTTCCTCGCCGAAGGCTATACCGAGGCCGAGATGCCTATCTTCCTCCGTGATGCCGAGGCAGCTACCGAAGCGCTCTTCAACTACGAGCCCTTCAAGAGCAACCGCCAGCACTTCAATGTCGTGGTGGTCTTCTCTCCCTCCGAAGAGTCGGGCGTCGCCGTGCCTCGTGAGAAGCGCTGGCCCCGCACGGCGTTCTCCTCGCACTTCGATACCTTCTACTCCAATCGCTATCTGACGACGCGCAGTGTGAAGGCGATCAACGATGCCCTCATCGGCATCCCCTATGAGCACCTCATCATCCTGGCCAATAGCGACGTCTACGGCGGTGGCGGTATGTACAACTCATACCTCATCTCCTCGACGCATCACAAGTGGTACCTGCCCGTGGTGGTGCATGAGTTCGGCCATAGCTTCGGCGGTCTGACGGACGAATACTTCCACGAAGGCGATGCAGCGGCAGCGAGCGAACACGCTACCGAGGTCGAGCCTTGGGAGCAGAACGTCACGAACCTCAAGGACTTCTCCGGTAAGTGGTCGCACCTGATCAAGAAGGGTACGCCCATGCCTACGCCCACGAAGCTCCAGAAGAAGTACCCCGTCGGGCTCTACGAAGGGGGCGCTTATCTGGCGAAGGGTATGTACCGCGCGAGCTACAACTGCCGTATGCGCACCAATGATACCCCCGACTTCTGCCCCTGCTTGCCGTCTTGGGCTGGATAAGATCCTCGACTACAACCTCCCTCCTCGCCGTAAGTAATAGCGTAGGGCGCATGCCCTACTGCATAGAATCGGTTAGCCCCCACCACAAGAGCGATTAGCTCGATGTGGTGGGGGCTAAGTGTATCGTGTCGTAGGGGCTTAAGCGGATAGGCCCGTGCGCGTATGCTCGTGGAGCGGTGTGCTTAGTCTTCGGAGGAGAGGAGGGCGCGGAGCTCGTCGGGCGTGATGTCGACGATGATCTCACTGCGGTAGGCGAGCGAGATCGTCCCACGCTCTTCGCTGATGATGATGACCTTCGCGTCGGTCTTTTGCGAGAGGCCGAGGGCAGAGCGGTGGCGCAGGCCGAGGTCCTTATTGAGGTCGGTGTCGCTGGCTACGGGGAGGATACAGCCTGCAGCGCAGATCTTCCCGCCAGCGATGATCATAGCGCCGTCGTGCAGGGGGCTATTCTTGAAGAAGATCGTCTCGATGAGGCGGGCATTGACGGATGCGAGGAAGCGCTCCCCAGCGTGCTGGTAGGGCGTGAGGTCTGAGGTGCCTTGGATGGCGATGAGGGCGCCCGTCTTCTTACGAGCCATGTTCATACACGCCAGCACGACGGGTGCGATATAGTCCTCTTCCTCCTGCTCCTTCGCCGAGCCTTCGCGGAAGAAGCTGCGGATCTTACGCCAGCGCTGGGCGGAGCCGATGGTGACCAGGATCTTCTTGATCTCGTCCTGGAAGATAATGACCAGGATGATGAAGCCGATGTTGATGAACTTGTCCAGCAGCGCACCCATCAGTCGCATCTGCAGGACCTGCGAGATCAGGAGCCAGATCCCGAGGAAGGCGATGATCCCCATAAAGAGTGAGCGGCTCCCCGAGTAGCGCATCGTGGTGAACGCATAGTAGAGGAAGACCGCGAGGAGCAGTATGTCGATGATGTCCTTGATGGAGATGTCGAGCCAAGCGAGCATAAGGGCAGGGTAAGTCGGGGGTTAGTGTGAGCGGGTGAAGCTATAGTGCAGGTGCTCCTCTCTGTGGAGGTAGGGGCGGGCTTGCTCGTAGAGCGTGATGGCCTCAGTGGCAGCGCGTACATCGTGCACACGGAGGATCTGTGCACCACGCTCGAGGGCGAGGGCATGGAGGAAGGTCGTACCACCGAGGGCTTCGGCAGGCGTGCAGCCGAGGGGGCGGTAGATCATACTCTTGCGTGAGACACCGACGAGGACGGGCTGTGTGAAGGTGCGGGTGAGGTCGTCGAGGTGCATGAGGAGCTCATAGTTCTGCTCCGTGGTCTTGCTGAAGCCGAAGCCAGGGTCGAGGATGATGTCATGCAGGCCCAGCTCGAGGAGCTTGCCGATGCGCTCGGCGAAGTAGTCGATGACCTCGAGCGTCACGTCACTGTAGTCGGTGAGCGACTGCATCGTCTGCGGGTCGCCCTTCATGTGCATGAGGATATAGGGGTACCTGCAGGGGCGGCTACCGTGCGGTACATCTCGGGGTCGAGTGCTCCGCCAGAGATATCGTTGATGATAGCGGCGCCATACTCCTCGACGGCCATGCGGGCGACCTCCGAGCGGAAGGTGTCTACCGAGACGGGTAGGTCGGGGTATTCGTCTCTCAGGATGCGAAGGGCAGGGCGTAGGCGCTCCATCTCCTCCGTGACGCTCACCTCATCAGCTCCTGGGCGGGAGCTGTAGGCACCGAGGTCGGCGATGGCAGCTCCTTCACTTACGAGCTGGTCGAAGCGAGTGCGCAGTGCCGTCTCGCCTGCTATCCTACTACCAGCGAAGAAGGAGTCGGGGGTGACATTGACGATACCCATGACGACGGGGCGCTCGAGGGTAAGGAGCTTCCCCGAGAGGGTGAGGGTCGTCTGTGCTGGAGTGAGGGACATAGCGGGGAGGTTAGAGGAGGGCAGGCTGTGGGGTGAGTACGGCTTCCACGGGGAGATCCCATGGGTCATGGGGAGGCATGCGATGGGGCGGAGGGCGAAGGTCACGCCGATACGGCTGGCATGTGGGCAGCGGCTGAGGTAGCGGTCGTAGTAGCCCTTGCCACGGCCGAGGCGGTAGCCCGCCTGGTCATACGCCAGAGCGGGGATGACGAGGAGGTCCAGCGTCGCTGGGTCTACGGCTCCATCAGCCTCAAGGCGGGGCTCGTAGATGCCGAAGCTCCCCGACTGCTCAAGCTCCTGCCAGCCAGCGAAGGCGAAGAAATCCATCGTCTCGCCGTCGAGGACGCGGGGGAGGTAGACCTGCTTGGTCGTAGCGACCTCGTCGATGAGGGTGCGGAGGTTCGGCTCGTCGGGTAGGGGCAGCGTAGAGGGCCACATGCTGGGCCTGCTGCCAGAGGGATGCTGACGGAGCTGGGAGATGATGGACGCACTCCCCGTGAGACGCAGCTCATCGGTGAGACGCTCACGGCTCAGGGCACGGAGCTCACGGCGGAGGGTGGGCTTGTCCATGGGCTACTTCGTCGGACGCCAGTCGTCGGAGGTGAGGCGGTCGAGAGCGGCCTTGACCTCGGGGTCCTCCTCGTTACGTGCACGGTAGAAGGCATTCTTGTCCCCACCCAAGAGGTCGGAGATCAAGGCGATGAGGTCACGGCGTAGGATGGGCATCGACTCCTGCAGGTAGCCAGGACGCTGGGGTACGCCATTCTGCTGGGCATAGCGTGCATAGGCATAGACGATCTGCTCGCCCTGCGAATGCAGGTAGTCCTGGATAGCCTTCTCCGAGCCGAAGGACTGGAACTGCGCACGGTGCTGGTCCGCGTAGTTGAAGGCGAAGCGCTGGAAGGTCCCTGAGCGTAGGAGACGGATATAGTAGGGGTTGATCCCTGCGCTGTCGCGCGGGGTGAAGATGTCGGGGGTGATACCGCCACCGCCGTAGACGACACGGCCCAGACGCGTGTAGTAGCGTGTGGTGTCGGGGCGGCTGATGCTATCGGCTGAGTAGAACTCGCCATGGAGGTAGCGCTCCTCGATGTCCTCAGCGTAGGCTTCGTAGCCCTTGGCATAGCTCTTCTGGATGCTACGACCCGAGGGGGTGTAGTAGCGAGCTACGGTGAGCGTACGACGGAGTGGTCCTTCAGCTCGAAGGGGAGCTGCACGAGACCCTTGCCGAAGGTGCGACGGCCGACGATGAGCGCACGGTCGAGGTCCTGCATAGCACCGGCGAAGATCTCGCTGGCGCTGGCACTGCTCTCGTTCACCAGCACGATGAGCGGGAGCTGGCGCAGACGTCCGTCACGAGGGTTCTTGAAGTCCTCACGGGGATAGTGTGCGCCCTTGTTGTAGACGAGGAGGTCGCCCTTGGAGAGGAACTCCGTGGCGAGTGCCGTAGCGGCCTGCAGATAGCCCCCACCATTGTCGCGGAGGTCGATGAGGATGCGCTCGACGCCTTCGGAGGCATGCTCGGCATAGGCCTGCTGGAACTCTAAGGGCGTCTGCGTGCCCCACTTATTGAGTCGTACATACAGCACGTGGGGGCGGATCATATAGCTCGCGTCGATGGTAGGCACGGGGACGGCGCCACGGACGACCGAGGTGGTGAAGGTCTTCCCACCACGGCGGACGGTGAGCTTGACGACGGTGTCCTCAGGACCCTTCAGCGCCTTCATGATCTGCTCAGAGGTGATGGAGTCACGGACGAGATTCGTCGTGTCAGCACGCAGGATGCGGTCGCCAGGCTGCAGGCCTGCGCGCTCGCTGGGGCCACCCTCGACGACACGCACGACGACGACGGTGTCGAGGAGGGTATTGAACTGCACGCCGATACCCGCGAATGAGCCCTCGAGGCTCTCGGTTGACTCCTGATTCTCCTCTGCACTGAGGTAGACGGAGTGGGGGTCGAGCTGTGAGAGGATCAGCGGGAGGGACTGCTCGGTGAGGCTGTCCATATCCGTCGAGTCGACGTAGTACTGCTGGATGAGCGAATAGATTTCGCCGAGCTTCCCAGTCGCTCCGCGTCGGCCTCCGATGCCGAAGTAGCTGGAGGTGAATATGCCCAAGAGGAAGACCAAGACGGTGACAAGCCCGTAGGTGATTCCACTCAGGAGGTGGGCCTTACGCTCGGGGCGCGGTGAGCCGGGCTGCTCGTTGGGTGCTGATTGCATGCTGTCTGCTATAGAGGATGATGAAGGGGTGGGGGAAAGAGTCGGTTAGTCCTCGAGGGGAAGGTAATCTACCTGGATGCCAGCGCGCTGGAGGAGCTCGATGCCGTCACGTAGACGGTACTCGGTGCTGTAGACGACGCGGCACATGTGGCTCTGGATGATGAGCTTGGCGCACTCGATGCAGGGGGCATCGGTGACGTAGACCGTCGCGCCAGAGCTGTCGTTGGTGCTGCTGGCGAGCTTCGTGATCGCATTGGCCTCGGCATGGAGCACATACTGCTTCGTCTGACCGCTCTCGTCTTCGCAGATGTTCTCAAAGCCCACGGGGGTGCCGTTGTAGCCATCGGCGATGATACGCTTGTCCTTGACGATGAGGGCGCCTACCTTACGGCGCTCGCAGTAGGAGTTCTCAGCCCAGATGCGTGCCATACGGAGGTAGCGCATGTCGAGGGCGAGTTGCTTGTCATCCATCATAACTCTTTGGATTGTCTTGACACGAGGATATAGATATACAAAGATAAGGCTTTGCGCCCGAATAGTGGATGCTTTTTGCAAGGCTTTGTCTGCTGGGAGGAAGTAAGCTTTACCGTAAAGAACCGACTACTATTAGTCCTCTTCTTGTATTCTTCTTAAAGCAAAAGCTCGCCCCACGCTCTTAGAGAGAGAGCGTGGGGCGAGCTCTTTGAATGATGGAGATAGTTTCTTACTTCTTGCAGTGAAGGTTATAGTCTGATCCTCTTCCCCTTCACTGGATGCTACGCCCGTAAGCTTTTGCTTTGCTTCATCCATAGTGAGGATGAGCTTTGCTTTCTGCTGTTTCCCTGTTTCTTTGTCTACGACTGTGAAGGACGATGTGGCGACTAAACCATTGTAGGTATAGGTGGCTTCTATCTTGTCTGATTTTGCTACTCTCCTTAATGGAGCCATCTTTTTTTCACGACTTTGTAGCTGTGCTGGTATACAAAAGGTGGGTCTCATCAAGGAAGTGAATCTCATCTGTGAGTACTTCGCGTTCACCTTGCTCCTCAGCTGAGGATTGAATGTATTCCCATTGAGTTCCTGCGAAAGGATTGTTTGAAGCGGTCTTGGGGGTGTCCTTCTTTCCGCATGCTGTGAGACCAAGGAGCATAACTCCGAGGATCGTGAAGATGTACTTTAGTTTCATACGATCTTTTGTTATGGGGTTAGTGATTTATTGAATCTTTGCAAAGGTAGGAGATTTATACAGAGTTGCAAGCCCCCCTTCTCCTCTTCGCGTGGAGGGCTGTAAATAGACTCGCCCCGCTCTTCTATGGAGAGAAGAGCGGGGCGAGTCTTATGGGGTATGTGCGGGTGTGACCTTACTTCTTGCGGACGAAGGTCAATATCGTACCTGACTCTGGGGCTTTACCTGTGAGCTGCTGCTTGGAGGAGTCCATTGTCAGAGGGAGTGCCAGCTTGATAGCATCATCTTCATCATCTCGGGTATTGAAGAGGAGTGTAGCGACGCCACCTTGATAGGTGTAAGTGCCCTGCTCAGGATCGTCTACCTCAGTGTCGACTACCGCACCATTCTTTATCGTCTGTTGGGTGGATTGAGACGTGAACTTGGTGCCGTCGACGAACTTGAGGACTATCGTAGTGACTACCGATTTGTTACCTGCATCGGACTCCCGAACGGTGGCCTCCCACTCAGTGCCAGCGAGGGTTTTACTTAGGTCGGGGGTGTTAGGCGTGTCCTTGGAGCAGGCGGTGAGCCCAAGGAGGACTGCTCCGAGGAGCATGAAGATTTGCTTTAGCTTCATAATTTCTATGGGGATTAAAGAGGGAATGAATACTACTTGCAAAGGTAGGTAAATACTGCATGCTAAGCCTATAGTCTCGGAAGAAAGCCGTTCGCTCAGCCTCATCTCTCAGCATCCAAGTACGAGGTGTGTATGGAGGTCGTATCTACTCCCTTGTCGCTACACTTATTTATAGTGCTCCGTAGAAGACGATTTGCAAACAACTATTGGTCTCGGTACGGATCACTATTGGTTTGGGGGTCAAACCACTATAAGTTTGCACACGAAACCACTATTGGTTTGCCCATAGATGACTATTGGTTTGGGTGCAAACGACTATTGGTTTATCGGTCAAAGGACTATAGTGCCTCCTTGCCTTCCGTGGCTTCCTCCATTTCCACGGGCGGAATGTTTCTCCGTGCTGTATCTCATCGCGCGAGTCATAGGCTTGAGGGATAGGCCTCTACCTGCAGCTGGTGAAGGTGCTCCCCCATAGGGAGGAGGGTATGAAGCTTTTAGTGCTCGCTACTTCGACCTATATTGGTCGCTGGGTGAACCTATATAGCTCGCGTCACGGACCAATATAGGTCGACATCGCGACCAATATAGGTCAGCCCACGGACCTATATAGGTTCGCATCACTCCCCTGCGGGAGGTGTCCCCGCACTCTCGCACTATAAGCGTGTCGTGTCGCGAGTAAGTCGCTTGGCTATAATGCCTAAGCTTAGTCGTGTGTGCCTACTCCTTCACCTCTCCTAAAAGCAGTCCGCCCAGCCTCATCTCTGGGGATGGGGCTGGGCGGACTGTATGGAGTGTCAGGTAGGCGAGTGCCTTACTTCTTGCGAGTGAGGATCAGAGGGTTGTCCTCGCCCTCCTCTAATGCCGTGATCTTTTGCTTCGCAGCATCCATTGTGAGAGTGGCTTTGCGTGTTACCTGCTTGTCATTTTCTATTTTATGGGAAATCACCGTAGCTACAAGACCTTCGTACGTGTAAGTCGTTTCTTCCTTAACCGTAGGATTTTGCTTTATGATACTACCATCTTTCGCTACGTCCTTGGCGTCTGTAAGAATTACGAGGCGGCTGTCGTCTATGAACTGGAGTTCGGTCGAGATGATTTCACTACTCGCCGTCCTCATCTGTAGCCTTGAGGACGCGTTCCCACTTTGTGCCTGCGAATGGGTTCTTGTTGCTGGGCTCGGGGGTATCCTTCTTGCCACAAGCGGTGAGTCCAAGGAGCATGACTCCGAGGAACATGAAGATGTACTTTAGCTTCATACGTTCTTTTGTTATGGGGTTAGTGATTTATTGAATCTTTGCAAAGATAGGAGATTTATACAGAGTTGCAAGCCTCCCTTCTCCTCTTCGCGTAGGAGCGCTATAAATAGACTCGCCCGACTCTTCTATGGAGAGAAGAGCGGGGCGAGTCTTATGGGGTATGTGCAGGCGAGTGCCTTACTTCTTGCGGGTGTAGATGATACCCTTGCGTACGCCGTCCTCCGTCACCGTGCCCGCGAGCGTCTGATTGGTGTCGTCCATGACGAGGCGGACGATGCTCGTGACGATCTTGCCATCGTCCTGGCTGGGTTGTGGTGAGCGTGACCTCCTTGCCTTGGTAGGTGTAGGTACCCTGCTTAGGAGTGTCTGTCTCGCTCTTGAGGATGGTACCTCCCTGTGTGGTTACCGAGGTGGACTCCGTGACGAACTTCGTGCCGTCAATGAAGCGAAGGACTGTCGTGGTGGTCTCTGTCTTGCCATCATCCTCCAGCTCCTGCTCGATGTACTCCCACTGAGAGCCAGCTAAGGAACCGCTTGAAGCGGGGTTGGTCTTGGGGGTGTCCTTGGAGCAAGCACTGAGCCCAAGAAGTGCGACTCCGAGGAGTGCGAAGATTTGCTTTAGCTTCATATCTACTGTAGTATTAAAGAGTGATTTAGAGCGCGCCTGGGTAAACAAAAGCAGCCCTTCTGTACTTATAACGTTGTAGTACTCTGCGAGGTATCTTCGCTCCTCGGCGGGGGCGGAGGGCTTAGTGGAGTGCAGCATCATCCTTCATATATATGTAGACCGATGAAGAGAGCATGGGTATTAGGCGCTACAGGCGCTACGGGGACGGCTCTGGTGGAGCAGCTCCTGGGGAGTGACGAATATAGCGAGGTGCATGTCTTCGTGCGTCGGCCTCTCCAGCTGCAGCACGCGAAGCTCCACGTCCACGTGGTGGATATGGAGCGGGCCGAGGACTGGCAGACGGGCCCCGCAGCAGATGTCGCCTTCTCTTGTCTGGGTACGACACTTCGGGCGGCTGGGAGCAAGGCTGCCCAGCATCGTGTGGACGTGGACTACCAGCTGCAGTTCGCCGAGATGGCTCGCCGTAGTGGGGTGGGGACCTTCGTCCTGCTTTCGGCAGCTGGGGCAAATGCTAAGTCCAGCCTCTTCTATATGCGTCTCAAGGGCGAAGCTGAGGAGGGCGTGCGTGCTCTCAGCTTTGAGCGGACGCTCTTCTTCCGCCCTGGGATGATCGATCGCGGGGTGAAGGCACGAGTCAATGAGCGCATCAGCATGGCTATCCTTCGTGCGCTGAATCGTATCGGCCTCCTGAAGCGTCAGGCGCCGATAGCCGTCGAGACACTCGCTCGTCAGATGATCCGCGGTGAGGCGAGGCTGCGTGATGCGGGCGAATATGTGCTTGCCGAAAGGGCGATCTTAGACCTCTAAGAGCGGGGTGTCGGGCGGCTCGGTGGCTGCTGTCTGCCGAGTAGCGTGACCGCACTCATAGAGCGAGTAGGGCGAGGGAGTAGTCCCTCGCCCTGCTCGCTTTTGGTGTTTGTTCTTAGGAATATGGTGGGTAATGGTATTTCTTTAATAAAATTATTAAATCATCCTGCTTGTGTTTTAAGGAAGTCTCGCTATTTTTGTCACAGAGACAACAAGATATGCTCTCCGCAAGCTGCCCTCTCGAGGGGGCTCTTAGCGAGGAGCACCACACACCCACTCAGACGCATAGGATGGACAAGCACCTCTTATCCGCCCACCCTTCCCCTCACGCTCTACAGGACACGCCCAGCGGGTCCCCACCTCTACCTATGCGTCTGAAAGGCCCGTCCGCCACTTGATGAGCGGTGTCCCCTACTACTACTCACACTAAACGAACTATTACGATGGACCTACTTCAGATCGTAAAGGGATTCAATGAAATCCTATGGAACAACTTCCTCATGTACGTCCTCCTCGGCGTCGGCATCTTCTACACCATCTACCTCGGCGTGCCTCAGATACGGCACTTCGGCCTGGCGATGAAGTACAGCTTCGGCTCGATCTTCAAGAAGAAAGAGAAGACGGAAGATGCCTGTGACCAGACGAACTCCTTCCAAGCGCTCGCCACCGCCGTCGCCGCCCAGGTCGGTACGGGTAATATCGCTGGCGTAGCCACCGCCATCGCCATGGGAGGTACGGGTGCCGTCTTCTGGATGTGGATCTCCGCAGTGCTTGGGATGAGCACGATCTTCTCCGAAGCCGTCCTCGCCCAGAAGTATCGCGAGATACGCGACGGCCAAGTCGTCGGGGGACCTGCCTACTACATCAGTCGCGGTCTGAAGAGCCGAGTGCTCGCCATCATCTTCTCCGTCATGGTCATCGTCGCCCTCGGCTTCATCGGCTGTATGGTGCAGGCGAACTCCATCTCCATCGGCCTGGCCAACGCCTTCGGTATGAAGGGCTGGGTCAGCGGTATCCTCATCGCAGTGCTTGTCGCTGTCGTCATCGTCGGCGGGCAGAAGCGCGTCACGACCATTGCCGAGCTGGTGGTGCCCTTTATGGCACTGGCCTATATCCTCGGGGCGATCATCATCCTCTTCATGTACTCCGACCAGATCCTCCCCGTCTTCGAGTCCATCTTTGGTGATGCCTTCTCCACGAAGGCGGCCGCTGGTGGTGCAGCGGGTAGCGTGATGAAGTACGCCATCCGCTATGGGGTCTCCCGCGGGTCTCTTCTCCAACGAAGCAGGTATGGGCTCGACCCCACACGCCCACGCGCTGGCTCATGTCAAGGATCCATCCATTCAGGGCTTCGTGGCGATGTCAGGTGTCTTCGTTGACCTCCTCATCTGCACCGCTACGGCACTCATCATCCTCTTGACGGGGGCTTATGCTGAGCCTGGACTGATCTCGGTACAGATCACACAGCGTGCCTTCGAGGAGACCTTCGGACAGGCCGGTGTCATCTTCCTTGCGATCAGCCTCCTCGTCTTTGCCTTCACCACCATCATCGGCTGGTATGTCTTCGGGGAGATGAATATACGCTACCTCTTCAAGTCCAAGGCGGTCTACGTCTTCCGCGTCATCGTCATCGCCTGCGTCTTCTCGGCGACGATCTTCCATGCGAACCTCATCTGGGAGCTGGCTGATACCTTCAATGGGCTGATGGTCATCCCGAACGTCATCGCCATCGTCATCCTCGCGCCGCAGGTCAAGAAGCTCTACAAGCGCTTCCTCGCTCGGCGTAAGACGGAGAATATCTAAGCTGCCTCCTCGCTCCCTCCCCGTGGGCTTAAATCACTTCGCCCCCACAGCTCCATCGAGCTGTGGGGGCGAAGTGATTTATATAAGTAGGGAGTCTTAGTCGAGGACGTGGCGCTCGGCGTGGTAGGAGGAGCGCACGAGGGGACCGCTCTCGATGTGGCGCAGACCCTTCTCCAGCCCGAGGGTACGCAGACGAGCGAACTGCTTCGGGTGGATGTACTCCACGACGGGCAGGTGGCGGCGCGTAGGCTGCAGGTACTGCCCGATGGTCATGATGGACACGCCGACAGCGTGGGCATCGTCGATGAGCTCGAGGACTTCCTCCTCCGTCTCACCGAGGCCGAGCATGATACCCGTCTTAGCGGGGATGCCGCTCTGGGCGATACGCTCCAGCACCGAGAGGCTCTGGTCGTAGGTCGCTATGTGGCGCACCGAGGCGTGAGACGGCGGACGGTCTCGAGGTTGTGCGAGATGATCTTGGGCTGACAAGCGATGATCTGGTCGACGTAGTCCAGACGGCCGTTGAAGTCGGGGATGAGGACCTCGACAGTGACCTCAGGTGTCGTGCGGCGGATAGCTTCGATGGTACGTACCCAGTGCCCTGCGCCGTAGTCCTCGAGGTCGTCGCGGTCGACGCTGGTGATGACGGCGTGCTTCAGGCCCATCTTCTTGATGCTCTGTGCCACCTTCATCGGCTCGAGGGGATCGAGTGGTGCGGGGGCTTTCCCCGAGAGGGTGTTACAGAAGCGGCAGGCGCGCGTACAGACAGCGCCTCCGATCATGAAGGTCGCTGTGCCAGCGCTCCAGCACTCCCCTTGGTTGGGGCAGCGGCCGCTGTGGCAGATGGTATTGAGCCCGTGGTGCTCGATCGTATGCTTTCGTATCGGTGAAGGTCGAGTTGTCGCCGAGGCGGATCTTCAGCCACTCGGGCTTGCGGACGCGCACGACGTTGCCGGTCTTCTTCTGGGTGATAGGTTCTTCTTGCATCATATAAGTGATAGCCCTTAGGCTGAGGGGCGGTGCCTTCAGCCTAAGGGTAGTGGGGAGTAAAAATAGCCGAGGCTAAAGGTTCTGCTCGAGGAAGGTAATGATACGCTTGTAGAGGTGGTTGCGGGCATTACCTCCGTAGATGCCGTGGTTGCGGTCCTTGTAGATCGCCATGTCGAAGGGGATACCTTCGGCGACCAGGAGGTCGGTGAAGTTCATGGCGTTCTGCACATGCACGTTGTCATCGGCGCTACCATGGATGAGGAGGAGCTTACCCTTGAGCTTCTTCGCTACCTCGAGGGCGGAGGAAGACTTGTAGCCCGTGGGGTTCTCCTGTGGGGTGCGCATGAAGCGCTCCGTGTAGATCGTGTCGTAGTAGCTCCAGTCAGCGACGGGGGCGACAGCGACACCGGTCTTGAAGACGCCCTCGCCGTGGCACAGACCCATCAGCGTCATGTAGCCACCGAAGCTCCAGCCGTAGAGACCGATGCGGTCGGCGTCGATGTAGGACTGCTTGCCGAGCCACTTCGCTGCAGCGATCTGGTCTTCGATCTCCTTCACGCCGAGGTTGAGGTAGGTGCACTTACGCCACTCCTCACCGCGAGCGCCCGTACCGCGTGGGTCGACGCAGACGACGATGTAGCCCTTACCGGGGAGTATCTGCTCCCAGCCGAGGCCGAAGGCATCGAGTACCTGCTGTGAGTCGGGGCCGCTGTACTGAGTCATCAGCACGGGGTACTTCTTGTTGGGGTCGAAGTCGTAGGGCTTGAGGATCCAAGCGTTCAGCTCTTGACCACGGCCGTTGGGGATCTTGATGAATTCCTCACGGCGCAGGCGGTAGTCCTTGAGGCGCTCAGCGATCTCCTTGTTGTCCTTCAGTACACGCAGGGGACGCAGGCTCCCCGTAGCGTAGACGGCTGTAGTCGTCGGCGTGGTAGAGTTGCTGAAGATGCTGATGTAGTGGGAGAAGTCATCGCTGAAGATAGCACTATTGGCACCTGCTCCAGGGTGAAGAGCGGTCTTGCGCCCCTTGGGGTCTACCTTGTAGATCGAGCGGCGCAGGGGCGACTCATCGGCAGCCTGATAGTAGGCATTGCCCTGAGCGTCCATGCCGTAGAAGTCGGTGTCGTCATAGCTGCCCGTGGTGATCTTGCGGATCAAAGCCCCCTTGTCGGAGTAGAGGTAGATATGGCGGTAGCCGTCCTGCTCGCCGAGGTAGGCGAAAGCCTGAGGGGACGAACTTACACTTCGGGAGGTTGCGGCTATCTACGTAGGCCTTGTTGCGCTCCTCGAAGATGACCTTCGGTAGGAGCGTCTTGTTGTTGACGTAGTAGAGCGTGAGGTGGTTCTGCTGGCGGTTCAGCGAGAAGACAGCGAGGTTGCCATCACGGCCGATGAACTCGATGCGGGGGATGTAGTAGGGTGCGCTCTTGAAGTCAATGGGCTTCTTCGCGCGGTCTGTGACATTGTAGATGTGTACGGAGACCTTCGAGTTAGGCGTACCGGCCTTAGGGTACTTATAGGTATAGGCGCCAGGGTACTGCCCCGTGCCGTAGATAGGCATGCTGTACTGATCGACTTCACTCTCATCGGTGCGGACGAAGGCCAGGTAGTTATTGTCTTCGCTCCAGGTCATCAGCTGCGTGGTCTCCAGCTCTTCTTCGTAGACCCAGTCGGTGATACCGTTCATGACCTTGTTGTGCACGGCATCGCTCGTCACCTGGACCTCGGTGTCGAACTCAAACTTCTTGATGAAGATATTCCCCTCGCGCACGAAGGCTACCATACGGCCGTCGGGGCTGAAGGTGGGGATCATGACCTTGCCGGTGGTCGTGCTCAGTGGCTCGACGCGGTTGCGACGCACGTCGTAGTGGAAGACATTACCCTTGCTGGAGCGGCGGTAGATGGCTTCTTGGTCGGTGATGAGGAGGATGTGATGCCCCTTGGGCTCAAGGATGTAGTCGTCGAATTTCTTGAATTCGCATTCGCGTGCCTTGTTGACGCTGAAGAGTGTGTCGACGAGTTCGCCCGTCTGGAAGCTATAGCGCAGGACGGCGGTGTGTCCGTCGTCCATCATCGTGTAGTACTTCCCGTCGCTGGTGGAGCGCATACCGCGCCCTGCGGTGTAGGCGTAGAACTTACCCGAGGTGACGTCCTCGACTTGGAGGTCCTTGGTGGGGTGCTGGGCCAGGGCCTCGGTGCTTGCACCTAAGCCAAGGAGCAGCAGTGTGAGTGATAGTAGTGTCCGCATAACTCGTATGTATTAGTTTGCTTTTCGACAAAGATACAAAAAGCAAGGGTGGCAAGCGAGGGACTATTGTATCCGCTTCGAAGGGGAGTGGAAGGCATAGCTATACTGATATACGTATGCAGCTGCACCGAGTGCTCGGTGCAGCTGCTTGAGTATGTAGAGGGTGTCTTATAGAGATTTCGCGGATGAGGGAAGGCTGGTCGCTATCTCAGCTTATGCCCCTTAAAGGCGTAGAAGAGAATATAGATGAAGCTGATGAAGCAGATGCTATACGCATATCGGATATCTGAGATATCCTTGATAAGGCCGAATAGGACGGTGATGACAGCACCCCCGATAAGCCCCATCGTCAATAGTGATGAGCCCTGCTTGGTGTACTTACCCAGATCCATAAGCGCCAAAGGCCAAAACGCGGGCCACATCAGCGAGCAGCCTAATGCCATGATGCCCACAGAGTAGATGCTATAAACTCCAGGAAGCACTACTACGAGTGCAGTCCCTACGAGTGCCACGAAAGAGCATATCTGTAGGGCTTTGGTTTGCGAGAGGTACTTCGGGATCAGGATAATACCCAGTATATACCCGATGCTAATGCTAATAGGAGTAATCCATGAGTAAGACTCTGGATGAGGAAGACTTAATTCCTGTGCATAGTCTATGAGTGTCCCTAAGACGATGGTCTCCGAACCTACATAGAAGAATATGGCGATCGCTCCGAGTACAAGATGAGGAAACTGGAAGACCGAGCTCTTACTATTGGCATAGCTCGATACTTCTGAGTCAGCAGCATCATTGTCTTCTCCTGCAGCCTTCACTTCGGGCAGTGGTGATACGAGTGCGACAATACCTAAGATCACGAAGAGTCCGATGATCACAAGGAAGGGTTTGCTGAGGTCTTCCAGACCGACACTGCCGCCATTGCTGGCAAAGAGAGCGATAAATAATGGTGAGACAGGCCAAGCTAACTTGTTGATCATCCCCATGATTGAGATTCGCTTTGCCGCACTCTCTGTAGGCCCCAGGATGGTGACATAAGGATTTATCGCAGCTTGTAAGAACGTGTTAGCCGTCCCGCAAATAAAGGAGGCTAATAGGAATATTACGAAGCTCTTGGCTTCTGCCGACAAGATGAATACGCCGAAGGCTATCGCAAACATAGCGAAAGCTGATGCCATCGTGCGCTTATAGCCGATCTTACTGATCAGCAGTCCTGCTGGATAACCAAAGATCAGGAAGGGTAAGAACGTCGCCCCGATGAGCATATAGGCTTCCATTGACGAGACGCTTAGCGATACCTTCAATACGGGTACGAGTAGGGAGTTGATCCCTAAGGCAAACCCACATGTAAAGAACATGAAGGCGAGAAATACCATCGGTACGATGAACTTATTTTCTTTCATATGAGGGGGATATTTAGGCTTTCGTGTTGTCAAGTCACGCAAATAAAAAGCAGTAGTTTGACTTGTAGCTACCGCAAATGTAAATAAAATATTTTAAAATTTGATCTGTGGTCCTGAGATTTGTGGTGTTTTCAGGATGATTTATTAAAATAAACTTACGGGCTAACGGCTATATATTCGTATGTCTTGAGGCTGCTTGCGGTGGCATTTCCCCTTGGTCGGATCACTGGGAGGGAAGTGATCCCAAAGCATAAGTGCAAGCACTTGAGGTACTCGTGCGTGCTACACTTCGATAGGGGAGAAGCTGTGAGGCAGCGCAGGAAAAGGTGTGAGGCTGTACAGGGAAAGGTGCGGAGGAGTATGGGGAAACCTTCGTCTATGTGCGTGGTCTTAAAATCTACGTGCATAGATATTAGGAGTGACGTGCATGGATGATAAATCTACGTACGTGGACGGAGGAAAGGCTCTACGAGGCGCGAACTATTTCCCGTGAAGGTGAGCGCTTGTCTTCGTATTGGATGGGAGGCAAAGTAGTATAGATACAAAGAATGCGGCTGCACCGAGCGCTCGGTGCAGCCGCATACGTGTATGGGGAGTGTGCGGGACGACTTAGACGTCACGGCCAGGACGTAGGGCCTCGGCATCGTCCAGCGTGAGGATGGAGTTGACCAGCGTGGCAGCGAGGTTGCTACCGCCCTTACGGCCTTCGACGATGATCTTGGGGATGTCCTTGAAGACCTTCGCCATGTACTTCGACTCACGTACCTGCACGAAGCCGACGGGCGCGACGACCATACCCGTAGGCTGGGCCTTACCACGACGGATGAGGTCGCAGAGCTCGATGATGGCGGTGGGGGCATTACCCACGGCGAAGAGCGCATTGGGATGCTCCTCGACGGCGAGACGGATCCCTGCCTGTGAGCGCGTGATACCCTTCAGGTCGGCAAGCTCCTTCGTGCGAGGATCATTGAGGTAGCACTTGACCTGCAGGCCAAGACGCTCCAGCATGCCCTTGCGGATACCCGAAGCCACCATGGTGACGTCGGTGATGATGGTGTCGAACTTCCCATCGAGCATCGCCTGATAGATGCTGGATACCGCACCGGGATCGGAGTAGAGGATCTTCTCCATCTCGAAGTCCGCCGTGGTGTGGATCGAGTGGATGAGTGCCCACTTGTGGTCGAGGGGGATGTTGGGGTTCGCCAGCTCGCTATTGATCGTGCGGAAGCTCTCGATCATGATCGCCTGACCGATCTTCGCATCCTTGTCGAGCGTGCCTTCGTCATAGTAGCCACGAGGGGTGATGAAGTGCCCGTCGAAGCTGTAGCTCTGCGTATTGCCGATGATCACGACGGTGAACATGTCGAGCTCCTCGGGATCGAACTCTGCGAGCGTGGTGAGCTTGACGACCTGCTCCTCACGACCAGCCTGACGGACGTAGCCGATGGGCGTGTCGGGGCTGCGGTGCTGGGCGAAGATCTCCAGCAGGCGGTAGATCTGCCAGTAGCGGCCTTGGCTCTTGGGGTTGTAGATGGCGGTGATGAAGTCGCCCGCTGCGGCAGCCTCGATGCGCTTCTCGATACGAAGCCAAGGCGTCATCAGGTCGGAGAGCGAGATGATACACAGGTCATGACCGATGGGGACAGCCGAGCAGAGCGGCGGCCTTCTGGAAGGCGCTGATGCCAGGGAGTACCTCTACCTCGACTTGATCCGTGATGCCCTTCTCGCGCATCATCTCATAGATCAGGGGCGACATGCCGTAGATGCCTGCATCGCCCGAGGAGATGACGCAGACGGTCTTGCCCTCGAGGGCGTAGCGGAAGGCCTCTTCGGCGCGCTGACGCTCAGCCTTCATCCCGCTGTCGATACACAGGGCATCGGGGCGGACATAGTCCTTGATAAAGCGGAAGTAATACTTGTATCCGACGATCACATCAGAGGCCTGCACGGCTTGGAGTACGGCGGGGGTGATATCCTCGGGGCTACCAGGGACCGATGCCAGCGACGATGATCTTATTCTTTTTCATCTAAAATAGGGGTACTTGAATAGTGGAGAGGTAAGATACCTGCAGTTGAATAGTTTTGGATTTCTATCACAAAGATAGTCTATTTCAGCCTATAAGTATAGGAGGAATGGCGAGTATCATGCACTTCTTGGCTCAGCGCTCGGATGCGACGTATGCCGAGATAGTACTCGATGAAGCTGCGGACGAGGAGGTAGTTGAGGAAGGCGAACCAGAGCATGGTGCCACTACCTATGGTGGCGATGCTCTCCGCAACGATGAAGTACGACATCGCGCCACCAGCTACCCCGATGCTCATGCTCTTGCTGTCCGTCGCACCGACTAAGATGCCCGTCCCAGAGGAAGGCCAGGTAGGAGAATATCGGTACGGCGGCCATCAGGAAGCTATCGCTGAGAGCGAGCTTAAGCACCTCTTGCTTGTCGGTGAGGAGCTCGAGGAGGGGCCGGGGGAAGAGGGCGTAGAGGATACTCGTGATGAGGGCGACGACGAAGCCTACCTGCAGTGTGATGCGGATGATCAGTCGTAGGTGTCCGAACTTACGCCCGCCAATAGCTTCGCCTACGAGGGCTTCGGCGGCATAGGCCAGCCCGTCCATGAAGTAGGAGAAGAGGGTGAAGAGCTGCATCAGCAGGCTGTTGGCAGCCAGCCTCGTCACGCCGATAGCGCCCCCATAGCGGATGAAGGAGAGCATCACCGCCTGCAAGAGGAGCGTGCGGATGAGGAGGTACTTCCCGACATGGAAGTAGCGAACGAGCGTCTCGGGGTGCCAGAGGTACTCCCTGGTGAGGTGGCGGAGGATGCGCCCTTCGTAGCGCAGGCCACCGAGTGCGAGGAGTAGGACGGCGGTGTACTGCGCAAGCACCGTGCCCAGTGCCAAGCCCCCGACGCCCATCCCTGCGGGGAAGGCGAGGAGGTAGCTGAAGAGGATGTTCAGCAGGTTGCAGGCGATACTCACGCTCATGACGAGCTTCATCCGCTGTACGCCGATGAGCCAGCCATTATACACGTAGAGTAGGAGGGCAGCAGGTGCGCCGAGGAAGGAGTAATGGAGGTAGGTCTGCGCCTCGGGGAGGTGCATATCAGCGCCTGCCTGCAGGAGGGCTGCGGCGGGAGCGATATAGAGTGGGCGCAGGAGGATGAGGAGCAGGCCAACGATGAGCGCGATGATCGAGCCCGAGGTGAGCTGACGCAGGAGGGCGCGCACGTCACAGGCGCCCCACGCCTGAGCGGTGAAGCCCGTCGTGCCCATACGCAGGAGGCTCCAGATGCCGATGACGAACTGGGTGATAGCGGCACCGATGGCTACCGCTGCGATGCTGTCGGCTGTGGCCATACGCCCCGCCATCGCCGTATCGGCGAGCATGAGGAGCGGTACGGTGACGTTGGAGAGGATGTTGGGCAGCGCGAGGCCCCAGATACGGCGCAGGATGTCGGAGGGCTTCACGTTAGGCGCTCTGTTCGGTATTTTGCTCGAAGACAATCAGAAGGATGTCACCGACTTCGAGCTCGAGCTTGCCCTTGGGGACCATATAGTTCTCACCACGGCGCACGAGGATCACGAGCTCTTCTTCCTTGAGGTCCAGCTCCATGAGCTTATTCCCCTCACGGAGCATCTTGCTCGTGACGGTGCGCTCGACCATCTTTGCTCCCGTGTATTGAGGGATTTCGACGCCGAAGTGGCTGACCTTGACCTTGACCTCTTCGTCGAGACCGAGGAAGCGCGCCACGGCAGGCAGGGTGCTCCCCTGGATGAGCAGCGAGAGGAGGGTGATGACGTAGACGATGTTGAAGAGCGTCTCAGCGCCCTCTACCTGACTCATCATCGGGTAGGTGGCGAAGATGATCGGCACGGCGCCACGCAGACCCACCCACGAGAGGAAGCAGCGCCCGCGCATGCTGATGCGTGGGAAGAAGATGAGGCTGAGCTGTACCGCCAGTGGTCGTGCTACGAAGATCATGAAGAGACCTGCCAGCACGGCAAAGCCTGTGATGGGCAGCAGGCTCTTAGCATCGACGAAGAGCCCGAGGATGATGAAGAGCGAGATCTGTAGGAGCCACGTCAGCCCATCGACGAAGGTCTCGATACTCTTCTTGTGTACGAGCTTCTTGTTCCCCACGAGTACGCCCATGATATAGACGGCGAGGTAGCCATTGCCATGCAGGAGCGAGGTAGCGGAGAAGGTGAGGAAGACGAAGCACAGGAGTAGGATGGGGTAGAGTGCTCCGTTGCCGATGTTGGCCTTATTAATCAGGAGGGGAGTGATGTAGCCAGAGAGATACCCCATCAGACCACCGACGGAGAACTGCAGTACGAAGGTCACGAGGATGCTTGTCCATGAGCCGTCCGTGCCCCCTGTGATGAACTGGATCAGAGCGATGGTGAGCATGTAGGCCATCGGGTCATTACTACCACTCTCGAGCTCGAGGATGGGGCGCAGGCCTTCCTTGAGGTGCATATTCTTCGAGCGCAGCAGGGCGAAGACCGAGGCGGAGTCGGTACTCGACATCGTCGCTGCCAGCAGAAGGGCGATGGGGAAGGTGAAGTGTACGGGCGCCCAGCCCATGAGGTCCATGCCGTAGAAGAAGCCCCCGAGACAGAGCGTCGTCAAGATGACGCCTACCGTAGAGAGCATGATCCCCGGGCCGAGGACGGTGCGCATCTCCTTGAGCTTCGTCTCGAAGCCCCCGAAGAAGAGGATGACCGTCAGGGCGATCATCCCGACGAACTGCGTCTTGTTCGTGTCGTTGTATTGGATCCCGAGGCCCGCACTGCCGAAGAGCATCCCTGTGATGAGGAAGAGGAGCAGGGCAGGCACCCCAAAGCGCGTGCCCACCTTACCGGCGATGATACCGGCGAGCATCAGGAAGGATCCTACGAGGAGATACGGTTCGAAGGCTACTGGGAGCATGATCCATAGGCATATATAGTTGTGAGAGGACGGGAGTGAGTAGAGCTGTGAGCCATCGGCCTAAACAAAGATACAGAAATCTCGGCAGTCTTTGGTCGCTCGACCCGCATAGAAGTCGCTGTACATCAGCCCTCGCCCGAGCCTTCGTAGCTGAGAAAAGCCCCGATCTCCGCGCCTCTACTGCCATCCTTTCGTGCAGGAAGTAAAGAGCCCCCCGACGGCATCCGTAGGACGCTGTCGGGGGGCTTTCTCGTCGGTAGCTTGCTCCGTGGGCTGCTCGGTTGAGCGGCCTTAGAGCGGTATCATGACCTTGGCAGGGAAGATGCGCTTGGGGTCACCAAAGCGTGCGATAGCCTCGGCCATCACCCCCTTGTTGGGGCGTAGCACCTCCGAGAAGATGACCCGCCCATTGTGCTTGACGACGATGGGCTTAGTGAAGTCCACGCTATCGACATAGAGGGTCAGCGAGCCTTGGGCTGTACCACGCAGGAGCTTGGTCTGCACGTCGAAGCTATTGCCCTCATGCCGTACGTCGAGGTGCAGACGGGCATCGCTGCTGTGCTTGATCCCGCCGAAGCCGAGGTAATAGACCCCGTCGGAGAATCCGTCGTCGATATTGTAGTAGGTGTAGCTTAGGTGCTTGGGGTACACGCGTCGCTTGTGCTCCGAGAGCCATGGAGGCATCGTCAGATAGGGGATGGTGTGCCCGTGACCAGCGACGATATTTGCCTCGTGGACGAAGTCTTCTGTATTGGCCTTAGCGAGTTCGCTGAGCTTGTCGCGCCAGTCCATCGCGTTGAGGATGCGGTCGTACTCATAGTCGCGCTCCCCGACGTCGAAGCGGAAGGCTACGTTGCGCAGGTTCTCTGCGAGCTCGAGGCTCTCGATAGCGGCAGCCAGAGGGCCGACAGCTGCGAAGTAGTCGGGCATAAAGAGTCCGAGGCGGAAGGAGCCGTAGCCCCCCCTCCGATATGCCCGTGAGGTAGACTCGGTCGGGGTCTGCATCGCCTCGGAGTACGGCGAGCTGGTAGGCACGGCGGAAGGCGGTGCGCTGTGGAGCGTAGTGCCATCTGCCCTTGCGGTCGTCTGCCATACGGGGGACGAAGTAGAGGGCGGGGCTATTGGCATAGCGGTCAGTGAAGGACATGAGGGTGTACCACTCCTGCTCGTTGATCTCCGAAGTCCAAGGCCCAGGCTCCGCGGGGTAGCGCCCGCCACCATGGAGGTTGATGAAGAGCGGATAGCCACTGGCCGGCTTAGCTCCCTTAGCGAAGAGGCGGAGCTGCATCTCTTCACCTTGGGGGATCTTCCAGACGAGAGCGTTGGGGGAGTTCAGTGACCACGGCTGTGTGGCGAGGCGGTCGGCATTGGCCTGCGCCAGAGCTCCCACAGCTGCTCCTGCATCGCTCCGTAGCCCTCGGCTGTGCTGTACTCCTTGTAGCAGGCCTCGGGGGCTTCTTGTGGGGTGGCGACATCGATCTGCTGGCGCAGGTAGTCTACGATAGCTGCGTCACTCGTCGTGGTGGACGTCCCGCGCTGGGTGCCATCATTCGGCTCGCTCTTCGACTTCTCCCCGCTACATCCCCATAGTAGTCCGAGGGCTACGATGGGGAGTAGGAGGGTGGAGAGCTTGGGGCGGAGGGGTGAGGTGTGTGCTGTGCGCATGGGCAGGGGTGGTCGCTTAGTATTCCTCGAAGCGGCTGGCCTTGTCGGCGGACCACTGCCACTTCTCGAGGAAGCTCTCAGTCTTCCCCTTGGGGACGCGGATGACGCACTTACGCTGTCCGTCAGCTTCCCACACGACAGAGGCGAAGGGACTCAGCGTCTGGCCGTTCTTACCCTTCGGTAGGGCGGGAGCTTCACCGAGGAAGGTAATGCGCTCGAGCTGTATACATTCGGCGAAGGCATCTTCCTGGATCTCGGTCACAGCTGCGGGGATGTCGATGCTCTTGAGGCTCTTGCAGAAGTAGAAGCAACGTGCGGGGATGACCTTGATCTTGCTGGGTAGCGTGATGGACTCCATCTTGTTGTTGTTCCAGAAGGCATTGGCGAGGATGACCTCTACCGACTCGGGGAGCGTGATCTTCTTGGCTCGCTCGTTGAAGAGAGCGCCACCGAAGATGCGCAGCTTGTCCCCAGGGAAGATGATCTCCTCGGCACGGGTGTAGCTGAACCATCCATCGGCTGTGCGGCGTAGCGTCGCGGGAGCGATGATTTTCTTCAGGCTCTTATTGTCCTTGAGTCCGTACTCATCATCACCGATGCCGAAGGCTACACGGCTGATGTCCAGCTCCTCGAGAGCCTTCATTTGGTAGCGGATGAAGTCGCAGTCGGCTTGGTTGATAGCGCCTGAGGTGAGGAGTAGGATGCGCACCTTCGAGAGGTCTTTCCCCTTGAGAGCTGCCTCCAGACCGCCAGCCTGTGGCACGGCGACGCGGACCTCGCCCTCGCGTAGAGCGGGGAGATTTTCTTTGGGGTCGGCAGGTGTAGGCGTCACGGGCGTGCCAGGCTTCGTGGTGGCTCCCGTAGAGCCGTCGGTATGTGGGTCTTTCTTCTCGTCCGTCTTCTCCGTCTTGGGGGTGTCGGTGCTGCAGGCGGTGAATGCCGCAGAGGTGAGGAGGGCTATTGCGAAGAGGGGAAGGAGCTTCTTGTAGTTCATATCTGAGTCGTTGTATGGTGGTAGGTACGCCCTTCTCACAGTGCTCCCTCATCCCCTCGCTTGGCTTGGGGTGTGGATGCAGGCTGTGAGAAGGGCGCTTGCTGATAGAGGATGCTGCTTATTCGGCCTCGACGAAGTACTTAGCTACGCGGCTTTTGGGCGACCAGTTGAGGGCCTTGAGGTAGGCGTCCTTCGTACCCTTGGGTACGGTGAACGTGGGCTCGATCGAGTAGTCGAAGCCCTCAAAGGCGTTCTCGTCAAGGTCGTTGGTGGTGAAGGTGGGAGCGGGGCAGAGGAAGGTGATCTCCTTGAGCTGTGCGCAGCCCGTGAAGACGTTGTCCTTGATCTCCGCTACGCTCGTGGGGATGGTGAGCTTCGTCAGACGACGGCAGCCCTTGAAGGCTTCGGTGGGGATGCTCTTGAGGCTGGTGGAGAGTGTGATGCTCTCGAAGTTGCTGTTGGCGAAGGCTGCTGCACCGATCTCCTCTACGGAGTTGGGCAGGGTGATGCTCTTGAGCTTCTCGTTGTACACGGCACCACCGAAGCTCTTGAGCTTATTGCCTGGGAAGATGATCTCTGTGGCTAAGGTATTGGAGAACCAGTCCTTCTGCGTCTTCTCGATATCTGCAGGGGCGGTGATTTTCTTGAGTGTGCTATTGCCGTAGAAGCCCTTATCCTCGTCTCCGAGACGGAGGGTGGCAGCGCTCAGGTCGATCGCTTCGATCTTGAGGCTCTTGGTCACGTAGTCTAAGTCGGCTTGGTTCAGGGCGCCAGAGCGGACGGTGAGCTTAGTGAGCTGCTCCAGATCTTGACCCTTCAGAGCGGCCTCCAAGCCACCTGGCTGAGCGACAGCTACGCGGGCCTCGCCTGGGGCTGCTGGCTCTTCGGGTTGTACTACGGGTGTCGTGGGCTGAGCAGGCTTCTGCTCTTGTCGTGGGGTCTCCTTGTCGCAGGAGCTAATCAATATCCCTGCTGCTACGAAGCAGGTGAGGGCTGCTAATCTCTGAAATTTCATCACGTCAGTGGTTAGGATGGGTGAATTATGATTGGAGGTTGACAGGGGCTTTTGCCCTGAAAAACGCCGCAAATATATGCCCTTTCACAGGATTGAAATTTGGGCGGTAGGTAGCCTCGCATATTGTCGGTGTGAGCTGGAAATCATCTGTATTATAGTGCGTTGTGTGAGAGTCTGCGCTGAGCTCTACTTCGCTGAGAGGTGAAAATCACGGAGAAAAAATACATAATTGTAGGTAGGTTTGCAGTGCAAAATACCGACTTTATCGCCCGCTCTTATGGTGCTGGGGACGTGCTTTGGAGTAGAGGTGCGTGCTTCGGACTCGTGGAGGGAGGAGGTGCGCACCTATATTGGTCGGTGGGCTGACCTATATCGCTTCACTGCGCGACCTATAGGAGACTGTTGCGGCAGAGTCCTGTCCTCTGTTTATTGTGCTAAGGCATTGCACGCCCAGCTCCCCGATATGCCCCTCCGACGTGTCCGAGCAAGCCCTTCGCCTTTATCGCGCGTATTCCTCTTATTCAGCGGAGGGAAAAACATCGTTCTCGTGAAGAAAAAAGCGCCTTCACGTAGTGGTATTCTTCTATCTATGCACGTAGTCTTAAAGGCCAGGCACGCAAATCCAAATATCCACGTACGTAGATATTAGAGCCACGTACGTAGTCTAAACTTATCTGCTACTAGTCCATAACTTTTATCCCTACGCGGAGCAACAAACCAATATAGGTCACTTCACAAAGCTATATGGGAATCAGTCCAAAGCTATATAGCTCTACCCACGCATCCTATATGCTCCCACGCACCCATATAGGTCAGCCCGCCGACCAATATAGGTCCTTTTTACCTCACCTATTGGTGGGGGGCGTGCGTCTGCTGTGCTTGCCCTTCCCCCCTTCGGTGGGGTGGGAGCGTGTAGCGTGGTTGGAATAGGTGCATCGTCGCTCGAGGTAGCCCCTTTAGTGAGGAGGGTGACGGGGCACGATCCTATATAATATATGTACGCGCGCGAGGCTGGGAGGAACGCCGAAGATGGGGAGTTATGCATACCCTCTTCGCTTGTTGTGGGGATGTGGTGGGGCGCTGCCTCCCTTATTATAGGTAGAGTATGGCAAAGAATGTGTACTTTTGTACCCAAATAATTTAACTAAACAAATCATCAAATCACGTGTTATGCCGAACATTATCACGATAAAGAAGGGCCTCACGCTGAATCTGAAGGGAAAGGCCGCTGAGACGCAACTCGCAGCAGCCCAGCGCACGGAGAGCTATGCCGTCGTCCCCGATGATTACATCGGCTTCGTCCCTAAAGTGATCGTTCACCCAGGCGACAAGGTGCTGGCAGGCGATGCTCTGCTGTGCCACAAGGGTGCGCCTGAGCTGTGCTTGACCTCGCCCGTCAGTGGCGAAGTCATCGCTGTCAATCGCGGTGCCAAGCGCAAGGTCCTGAGCGTCGAAGTACGCCCCGATGCGACGACGGAGTACAAGTCCTTCGCCACGGCTGGGGTCGAAAAGATGCAGCGCTCTGAGGTACTTGCTCTCCTCCTGGAGAGTGGTATGTTCAGCTTCTTCAAGCAGCGTCCCTACGACCGCCTGGCTAATCCCTCTGACTGAGCCCCGTGACATCTTCGTCACGGCGAACTTCACCGCTCCCCTTGCTCCCCGCTTCAGCTATCTGGCTCAGGGTCGTGAGGACGAGCTGCAGCTGGCTCTCACCGCTCTCACCAAGCTTACCACGGGTAAGGTCTACCTCGGTGTCGCTCCTGGCGAACTGACGGGTGTGACGGGTGTCGAGCGCGTCGAAGTCCGCGGGCCACACCCCGCAGGTCTGGTCGGTACGCTGATCAACCACACGGCGCCTATCAACAAGGAAGAGACCGTCTGGACGCTCAAGGCCAGCGATCTTCTTGTGATCGGCCGCTTCCTCAAGACCGGTAAGGTCGACTTCTCCCGCACCATCGCTCTCACGGGCTCCGAAGCCAAGGAGACGGGCTATCTGACCGTCCTGCCTGGTGCCCGCTTCACCGAAAGCCCTCGCAGGCCGTCTCGGTAAGAAGGGTGAGCATGAGCGCATCATCGAGGGGATGTCTTCTCCGGTGTCAAGGTCGATGAAGAGCACGACCGCATGAGCTACTCTATTGACCAGATCACGATCATCCCCGAGGGGGACGACGTGCACGAGGTCTTTGGCTGGGCTCTGCCTCGTCTCAACCAGTACAGCCACAGCCGCTCTTACTTCTCTTGGCTCATGCCTAAGAAGGAATATGTGCTCGATGCCCGTATCAAGGGTGGTCGCCGCGCTATGATCATGAGTGGCGAGTACGACCGTGTCTTCCCTATGGATATCTATCCTGAGTTCCTCCTGAAGAGCATCATCGCCTTCAACATCAACGATATGGAGGCTCGCGGTATCTATGAGGTAGCTCCCGAAGACTTCTCTGTCTGCGAATTCGTCGACACGTCCAAGATACCTCTCCAGCAGATCGTACGTCAGGGTCTGGATGAGCTGTACAAGGAAATGAACTAATAGAAGGTTTCACTCATTAAAAGGACAACGACCTTGAACGCATTAAGAAAACAAATCGATAAGATTAAGCCCGCCTTCACGAAGGGGGGGGCGCTTCTCGGCCCTGGAGTCAGTCTTCGACGGCTTTGAGACGTTCCTCTTCGTACCCAATACGACCTCGAAGCGTCGTGGCGCTCACGTCCACGATGCCATCGATAGCAAGCGCACGATGAGCGTAGTCATCTTCGCTCTCCTGCCTGCGCTGCTCTTCGGGATGTACAACGTCGGGCTGCAGCACAATATCGCTGTAGGTGTAGAGGCTTCCTTCTGGAGCACCTTCTTCTATGGCTTCCTCTCCGTGCTGCCTCAGATCATCGTCTCCTACGCTGTAGGTCTGGGTATTGAATTCATCATCGCCCAGATGAAGCATGAGGAGATCCAGGAAGGGTTCCTCGTCACGGGGATTCTCATCCCGATGATTATCCCTGTGGAGACCCCACTGTGGATGATCGCTGTAGCTACTGCCTTCGCTGTAGTCTTCGCTAAGGAAGTCTTCGGTGGTACGGGCTACAACGTCTTCAACGTAGCGCTGATCACGCGTGCCTTCCTCTTCTTCTCTTACCCCGCTGCTATGTCTGGTGACAGCGTGTGGGTACGCCTCGGCTCGACCTTCGGGCTCGGTGGTGCTGAGAAGGCTGTCGACGGCTTCTCTGGTGCTACGCCCCTCGGGCAGATCGCTGCTGCTAAGGGTATGCTCCCCGACATCCACAATACGCTCGGTGGTCCTCTCACCGACTGGGATGCCTTCCTCGGCTTCCTCCCAGGCTCGGTAGGTGAAGTCTCCACGCTCGCTATCCTCATCGGGGCTTGCATCCTCATCTATACGGGTATCGCCAGCTACAAGATCATGGTATCTGGTGTCGTCGGTGTCTTCGCTATGGCTGCCGTCTTCAACGCCATCGGTGCTACGCCCGCTATGCAGGTCTCTGCACTCCACCACCTCATCTATGGTGGCTTCGCCTTCGGTATCGTCTTCATGGCTACGGACCCCGTGACCGCTGCACGCACCGAGGCTGGGAAGTGGGTCTATGGTTTCCTCATCGGGGTAATGGTCGTCTTCATCCGTGTGCTCAATGCTGGGTACGCTGAGGGTATGATGCTCGCTATCCTCCTGATGAACACCTTCGCACCACTCATCGACTACATCGTGGTAGAGCGCAATACGCAGAAGCGTCTCAAGCGTCTCTCCGCTAAGGCTCAGAACTAATCCAACACCGCTACAACGATGAATAGAGATAAGAATTCTTATGTACTGATCTATGCTGCGGTGATGGTCATCCTCGCTGCAGTCCTCCTGGCAGGTGCAGCGATCGTCCTGCGTCCCGCACAGCAGGAGAACGCTAACATCGACAAGATGCAGCAGATCCTCCGCGCACTCGGTCAGAGCCCTGATAAGTCCGCCGTCATCTCCACCTACAAGGACCTCATCAAGAAGGAACTCCTCGTCAACGAAGAGGGCCAGGTCGTCAAGACCTTCGAAGGGGAAGAAGTCGGTAAGAGCGACGCTTTCAATGCCAACACCGAGCTCTCCTATAAGCTCATCGCTAAGGGTGAGAAGCAAGACCTCCCCGTCTACGTCGCTGAGGTCAACGGGAAGACCCTCTACGTCCTCCCCCTCAATGGTGCAGGTCTGTGGAACAAGATCTGGGGCTACATCGCTATCGATGCCGCTGACCACTCTACGGTCGACGGGGCTGACTTCGGCAACGCTGGGGAAACCCCAGGTCTCGGTGCTGAAATCTCCACGCCACACTTCTCTGCCCAGTTCAAGGGTAAGCACATCTTCCGTGAAGGCGCCTTCACCGGTATCGCTGTCGTCAAGAATGGCCAGAAGGTCGAGGATAAGGACTACGTCGATGGTATCTCGGGCGGTACGCTCACCAGCAATGGTGTGAACGATATGCTCGCTGCCTCGCTCAAGCCCTTCCAAAAATTTCTTGAAACCTATAACGCTCAGTAGCCATGTCTCTCTGGAATAAAAAAAGAATAAAGAAACGCTCCTCAGGGCCACTCAGCAAGAACAACCCCATCATGGTGCAGATGCTCGGTATCTGCTCCGCGCTGGCTGTAACCTCTAAGCTCGAGCCCGCTATCGTCATGGCACTCTCTGTGACGGTCGTCGTCGCCTTCTCCAACGTCGTCATCTCGCTCCTGCGTAAGACGATCCCTAACCGTATCCGCATCATCGTGCAGCTCGTCGTAGCAGCTACCCTGGTGACCATCGTCAGCGAAGTCCTCAAGGCTTATGCTTACGACGTCAGCAAGCAGCTCTCCGTCTTCGTCGGGCTGATCATCACGAACTGTATCCTCATGGGTCGCCTCGAAGCCTTCGCTCTGGGTAACGGCCCTTGGGAATCCTTCCTCGATGGTATCGGGAACGGTCTTGGCTATGGTGCTGTCCTCGTCGCTGTAGGCTTCTTCCGCGAGCTCCTCGGCTCTGGTACGCTCCTCGGCTTCCAGATCATCCCTCAGAGCTTCTACGCTACCGATGGTATCCACGGCTATGTCAACAACGGTCTGATGATCCTGCCTCCTATGGCACTTATCTCCGTGGCTGTGCTCATCTGGATCCACCGCTCGTACAACAAGGAGCTTCAGGAAAACTAACCTTTACCCACGCAAATAAGAACTAACAAAGAATGGATTCATTAGCCTTATTCTTTAGGTCGATCTTCATCGATAACATGATCTTCGCCTACTACCTGGGGATGTGCTCCTTCCTGGCAGTATCGAAGAACGTAAAGACCTCCTTTGGCCTGGGTATCGCTGTCACGTTTATCCTGACCTGCACGCTGCCTATCAACTACCTCCTCGAGACCAAGGTCTTCAAGCAGGGGGCGCTTGACTGGCTCATCGGTGCTGATGCCGCAGGTGTAGATCTCTCCTTCCTCTCCTTCATCATCTTCATCGCCGTCATCGCCGCTTTCACGCAGCTTGTGGAGATGCTCGTCGAGCGCTTCAGCCCTCGCTCTACGCTTCGCTCGGGATCTTCCTCCCGCTGATCGCTGTGAACTGTGCTATCCTCGGTGGATCACTCTTCATGCAGCAGCGTGAATTCCCCACCATCGGTGAAGCTACCATCTACGGCTTCGGCTCCGGTATCGGCTGGATGCTCGCTATCGTCGGGATGGCTGCTATCCGTGAGAAGCTCCAGTACTCTGATGTGCCCAAGCCCCTGCGTGGCCTCGGGATCACCTTCATCGTCACGGCGCTCATGGGGATTGCCTTCCTCAGCTTCTCTGGTGTCAAGATGTAACGAAAGCGAAGACTCAACGAAATGAATACAACCATTATACTCGTCAGTGTGGGCATCTTCCTCGTGGTCACACTGCTCCTGGTGATCGTCCTGCTTGTCGCTAAGAGCAAGCTCGTCCCATCAGGCAACGTCAAGCTCACCATCAATGGGGAGAAGGAAGCTGAAGTACCCATCGGCGGTACGCTGCTGAGCACTCTGCAGGGGTGAGAATATCTACCTCTCCTCCGCTTGCGGTGGTAGCGGTTCGTGCGGTCAGTGCCGCTGCCGTGTCGTCGAAGGTGGTGGGGAAATCCTGCCTACGGAGACGGGCTTCTTCTCGCAAGGAGCAGAAGGAACACTGGCGTCTGGCTTGCCAGACCAAGGTCAAGGAAGACATGCAGGTCATCGTACCTGAGTCCGTCTTCGGCGTCAAGGAATGGGAGTGCGAAGTCGTCTCGAACCGCAACGTCTCGACCTTCATCAAGGAATTCGTCGTGAAGCTCCCCGAGGGTGAAGTGATGAACTTCCAGAGCGGTAGCTACGCGCAGATCACCATCCCTCCCTATGATATCAAGTATGCCGACTACGACATCGATGAGAAGTTCCGTGGCGACTGGGATCACTTCGATATGTGGAGCCTGACCTGTAAGAATGATACGGAGACCATCCGTGCTTACTCGATGGCTAACTACCCTGCCGAAGGGAACATCATCACGCTCAACGTCCGTATCGCTACGCCTCCTATGGACCGCGCTACGCACAAGTGGCTCCCCGTCTCTCCTGGTATCTCCTCGTCCTACATCTTCTCGCTGAAGCCTGGGGACAAGGTCCGCATGAGCGGTCCTTACGGGGACTTCCACATCCAGGACACGGATGCTGAGATGCTCTACATCGGTGGTGGTGCTGGTATGGCTCCTCTGCGTGCTCAGATCCTCCACCTCTTCCGCACGCTCCATACGGGCCGTAAGGTCTCTTACTGGTACGGTGCACGAAGCAAGAAGGAGATCTTCTACGAAGAGGACTTCCGCGAGATCGAGAAGCAGTTCCCCAACTTCAGCTTCCACATCGCGCTCTCTGACCCCCAGCCCGAAGACAACTGGACCGGCTACGTCGGCTTCATCCATCAGGTCATCTACGACAACTATCTGAAGGATCACGATGCGCCCGAAGATATCGAGTACTATATGTGCGGCCCTGGTCCTATGGCCAACGCCGTGAAGAAGATGCTCGAAGATCTCGGCGTACCGCGTAGCCAGCTCTTCTTCGACGACTTCGGCGGATAGTATACCGCTCGCCTTGCCTCCTTCGGGTGGCTGGCGAAGTCCAATACAAAGCCTCCCCACCGTTAGCTCCGCGCTGACGGTGGGGAGGCTCTCTTTTTGTGGGCAGCCCGAGGAGGCCTGAGCGTAAGGGCGAAGGCGCCCAGCCTTGACGTCTTGCCTTCCAGCGAATAAACCTTACCTTCGTAGCTGAATTTAATAGCAAAGTTTGTAAGTATGATCGCAACACTGATTACAGGAGCCCTGGCCGGATGGCTGGGCGGGATTATCTATCGAGGTAGTGGCCTTGGACTTCTCGGGAATATCGTCGTCGGTATTCTGGGGAGTGGCGTAGGTTCGTGGCTTTTGGAGAAGGTCTTCAATACCTCTCTGGGCGAAGGCTGGATTGGCTCTATCGTGACGGGAGCCATCGGCGCTATCGTCATCCTATTCGTAATGAATCTGCTAGTCAAGCAGAAGAAATAGGGACGGACGCCCGTATATAAGGCGAATTTTCGCATATCAAAATAAATTTCTGCATGACGAAAAGATATTTCGGGTATGCGGGAGATTTCCCTGCGTATACGCTACCCTGCTCCCGTCGATTTGGGCGTCTTTCTAGCCCTAGCTACGACGCCCTTCCCCAAATGAAGACAGCCCCCGAGTAAGCTCACTTGCTTACTCGGGGGCTTGTGCTTTATCTGAGTGCCTCAGAGGGAGGCGGGGGAGTCGTTACTTGATCTCGCAGGCACCACCAGCGCAGGAGGCTGCACCAAGCTCATCGGCATTGGTGAACTGCTTGCCAGAGAAGTCGACGCTCTTCCAGTCTACAGGCTTGTACGTCTTCTTCAGGAGCTCAAAGAGGTGGAGGTTATTCACGCTCTTCAGTACGTTCACCGCCTTGTAGATGTCGCCACGATAGTAGTTGTGGGCGAACTTCTCGATACGGCGGACGATATCGCGCTTAGCAGCGAGGTTCTCGACCTTGTCCTGCAGGCGTGCTGCGAGGATGCCACGCACGTGCTCGCGGTCCAGGCAGGGGGCTTCGCCCTCGACGCTGTGACGCTGGATGTAGTCGTCGATAGCGTAGTCCGAGACGAAGAGCTGCTCGCCACGGCCCTGAGCCGATTCGCAAGCCTTCCACAGGTCGCCGAAGACCTCGATCGTGTCCACGACGAGACCCGAAGCGAACATACTACCGACGCCGTATTCGCGGAGGATCTCCTCAGCCGTCGAGACCTTGCACATAGGAGCCTGAGGCAGGTCCATGTCGCCGTAGGTGGAGAGGAAGGTCACGCCAGCGATGTAGTCTTGGTTCTCCCAGACCCAGTCGCAGACGGCATCCCACTGGTCGTTGGGCACGTCGACGGTGTTCGATACATTATTCTTGATGGGAGACTCCATGTCGCTCATGCCGGGGATGACCCAGCTCTGCTGGACGAGCTTGACGTACTCAAGGAGCTTGACGCCACTGAGTTCGCTGCGCAGAAGAGTGTCTTCGCTTTCTTCGATGGGGAAGAAGATCTTCTTGTCCGTAGCGGGCTTGAAGATGTTGGGCTGTACAGCCTTGGGGTTAGCCTCTTCGTAGGCCTTGAGGTTGGGCTCTTCGATGTTGGCCTCGACGCTACGCAGGTAGCGCTTAGCGTAAGCGCCGTGGATACCTGAGGTCATACCGAGCAGGAGGCTCACCGTACCATCAGGCTTGACGCAGGTCGTACGGCTGGCGGGGTTGATACCGAGGATGCGAGCACACTGAGAGTTCTGCTGGCGCACCTGCATAGCCCCGACGGCGAGGATATCCTTGTTCGTGAGGATCTGAGGGTTGTTCATGATCCCGCCGATGGATACACCGATGAGGGGGTCGGACTGGATGATGTTTGTCGTAGCCTGCCGAGGTAGGGGAAGTCCATGTAGGTAGCCTGCACAGTAGCGAGCGTAGACGCGCAGCGGCAGATTTTGTAGAACTCCTCTTCGCTCGTACATTCCATCCCATTGATGGAGGCGAGGTTACATACCTGCCAGCCCGTATCGCCATTCTTGTCCGTGGGGAAGAAGCCGATTTCGCAGCAGGGGTTACAGCCGACACCGAACTTATCTCTCCAGTAGAGACCGGGGTCACCGCTCGTGCGCATCGCCTGGAAGAGCGACTCATAGAGTGAGCGATCGACTTCGCCGCGGTTGAGGGCAGCCGACATGTTGAAGCGAGCACGCTGGGGATTGGTCGTGAACCAGTCGCCGTGCTTACAGTTCACCATCTCCGTGTCTTCGGGAGAGAAGAGGATCATCAGCGCCGAGCGACGGACGCCACCCGAGAGGACGGAGTCGGCCAGATGAGCGATGATGTCGGTGCACTGCAGGGCAGAGAGGCGCTTCTGACCAGCTGCGACGGCAGCCTTCATCAGGTCACGGATTCTATCGAGTGCCATACGCAGACCGTCAGGTCCAGGAGCGATGAAGCGCTTAGCGATCTTAGCACCCTTGGGGCGGATCTCAGAGTAGTCGAAGACGGGCTTCTTTACCCCAGGGACGAAGTAGTACTCGAGGAGGCGGTGGATGGAGTCAGCCCAGCCCTCGATGCTGTCACCGATGACATAGGCTTCGCTTTCCTGAGACAGCTCGCTGGCGGAGAGAAGGGAGGGGAGCTTGTCTACGTGAGCCTGCTCTACGGAGAGACCGCAGCCGCAGCCACTGAGCAGGAGCCACTCGATCTCACGGAAGACCTCAAGGCGGTCACAGTGCGAGTAGCTACAGTTGTACGACTTCGCTGAGGACTTCAGGACGGGTTCACCGCCGAACTGGAGGTTGCGCTGGGACCCAACGAACTTCTTCAGCTTGTAGTAGTCAATGGCCTCATTGAACTGGGTCATGAACCACTCGTCTTGCAGCGCCTGGGGGGGCGAAGCGCTCCAGGTGCGTCAGGTGCATCTGGCGGATACGTTCGACGCTCTCATCCCAGGTCTCTTTACGACCCAAGTCTTCGCGGAACAGGGAATACTTACTTTGGTAAACGTATTCAGATAAAGCGCGTTTGCTCTCTGTCATGATGGTTGTTGAAAATGTAATATTTACGAGGGGACATCCGAGGGTTTTCCCTCAATTGTTGTGCAAAGCTACAAAAAAACAAAACCGCACTTTCCCTAAAAGTTCAGCCCAAAATCGCACCGCTTTATCCCTCAGCGAGATACATTTTTTTTGCCCCTTTGCCCCCTCTTTTCTCCCTCTTGACTACCCCCGAGAAGGGACGAAATTGCCCTTTTTCTACCCCCGAAATCTTACCCTCATCTGCTACAATGCCCCCCTTTCCCGCCTCCCTCGCCTATACATATATATAGGGGCGCGCTGAGGTCCTGCGGAGGGGTGATGCGAACCACTACTGGTCAGCGCTCGGACCAGTAGTGGTTACTCATATCGACCAGTAGTGGTTCGTGACGTGACCAGTACTGGTCCGAGCGCTGACCAGTACTGGTCGAAAAACTCCCCCTGCGGAGCTTGCTCTCGGAGCCTATGGTTGTGCAGGCGATTACTCTTATCTTTAGCTACCAAATCACGCCGAGGACATCCGTCCCTGCAGGCTAATAAAGAGTGAATAGACAATGATGAATAGCATACTATATAGAGTGCGACTTGTGGGGCTCCTCCTGCTTGCAGTGGGTGGGAGCTACGGCACGTCGCAGGCACAAGAGGATTATCGCATGTTCGAGGCCAAGACGCCTCAGTTAGACCCCGCCTATGCCAAGGGCGTGTCGGGGCATATAGCGGGAGAGCCACGTCCGGGACTACTTGTGATGGCTGGTGGGTGTAACTTCCCCGACCGCCCAGCACGAGAGGGTGGAGCAAAGCGCTACTATTCAGAGATCTATGTCGGCGAATATGCTGGCGAAGTGCTTCGTGCTTGTGAGACAAAGGCTTCGGAAGTAGATATATGGTGGTGGCTCATAGGGCATTTGCCCCAACCGACGGCCTATGCGGCCTTCCAGCGGTATGATGATCAGCTCATCGTAGCAGGCGGGCAGTCTGCTGCGGGAGACCTAAGTGACGCCTACATCATTCAGCTGGGCAATCGCCATGGTATGAAGATCATTCCGCTACCCAGCTTGCCAGAGCCTCGTAGTGGGATGGCTTCGGCGCTTATCGGAAATGTGCTCTACCTCATTGGGGGTCGTGTGAATGGTAAGCTCTCCAATACCATCCTGTCTCTTGACCTCAGCCGTCCGCAAAAGGAGTGGCGTGAGGAGACGCCTTATCCGCATAGCCCTTTCCTCAAGCTCGTAGCTATAAGGAATCTGGATGAAAGCGATACTTCTTCCGGCGTCCCGTACTTAGAGCTTATGGGATCATTCACAGGGGTAGATGAGCCCGATCAACGAGTCCAGGCCGATGTCACCTATATGACTTATACACCTCAGACGAAGCAGTGGCAGACTTACAAGATCGCACCCGATGACCCCATCGCTGCCCATGGCTTTGGGGGAGGCTATGTCTCGGAGTACAGCAATAGCTTCTCTGGTGGGGTGCGGGCTGATCTCTTTGTGACGGCACTCCAGCGAGAGAAGGATCTGAAGGCCGCGAAAGCTAAGGGCAATCGTCGGCTCGTGAAGAGGCTACAGGCAGAGCAGCGTGCTTATCTCAGCCATGACCCTGCATGGTATGGTTTCTGTAGCGACTGGTACTCCTTCGATAGGTCGAGAGGGAGGGGGGAAGCGAAAAGCGAATTTCACTTCGATGGCCGAGCAGATGCCGTCTATCTGGATAGGTATTCTTGTGCGATGTCTGGTATGCTAATTGAGGGAGACGATGCCTGGTGTGCGTACTCCCAGCATCATCATCTTTACGACAGCCTGCAATCCACGGGAATTTTATGTGACGGTCGGCCCGTAGTAACAGCTGGATGAATGATGTAAGTAGGAGGGGAGTGGTGCCATGTTAATTTATAGCTTTGAACTAGAGGCTTTTCTTCGTATGTTTGTGGGTCGGTAATTCTAAACCATGCGCCATAATCAAAACGCCAGCTAAGGCGGGAAAATAAATATTAGAGATGGAGCTACTCAAGGAGCATAGTGCAGGAGCATTGGCTTCTGCTGATGTAATCAAAGGTTCTATTGTGGATGAGAGTATCGGGTTACTTGATACGAAAACCCTAGAAATTCACTATTATCTTAGTGATGGGAGCCACGCCATAGATGCCAAGGCTTTCTATGCCTGTCAGCAGGAGTTGGTTGGGTTGATTGAATTCGTTGCAAAGCAACTAGATGTTCAGGTTGACATTAAGACTATAGCAACGAAAAGAGAGGGTGGTGTCATTGATTATCTGATGATTGGATCTAAGGCTATTGCACTAGTACCCTATACTAAAATATTAATCTTCTGTACTACCTACATTGTCGGGAAGATAATGACACCTGGATTAGCTGAGGGATTCAAGACTATTGTTAATCACTGGGTCAATGAACTATTAAAGACTGAAAGAGAAAAGAGAGAGGAACAGCTTGAGCACGAGGTGAAGAAAATGCGCTTAGAGGAAGAAAAAGCGGACTTAGAAGAGAAGAGGCGGAACGTGCATTTTAATGAGAAGATTGAAAAGGCCTTTGAAAAGAGAAGAAGTCAGTTCTATCGTCAAGCAAAATCAGTAGCAACTGTTGAAAAGATAGGGTTTGAAGTGAAAGATAGTCCCCTATCTAAGTCTTATATCTGGAAAGAAGAGGTGCCTCGAGCAAAGTTTAGTGATTATCTCAATGAGTCCAATGAAATTGAACCTTTCGAAGATCCTAATGCCGAGATTGAAATTGTTGCCCCTGTCCTGAAGCAGGGCCGGCGAAAATGGAAGGGGATCTATATGGAGAAGGATATCTCTTTTGCAGTATCGGATAATGCTTTTCTCAAAGCTGTGTGGGAGAGAAAGTTTATGTTCTCAAATGGGAGCGTAATTCGCTGTCATCTTGAAGTGTCTCAAGAGGTAGATGCTGATGGAGATGTTAAATCAACTAGCTATAATGTTCTGGAGGTTTTTGATATGTCGGTCAATGGTACTCCTCAGCAAATGCCTCATCGTACACGCATGAAGAAGAAGGAGGCCCTTTCGGTTGAGCCAACCCTGTTTAGTGAGGACATGTTTGATGATTAATATAAAGCTCTCCTTGGTTTCTCTTATATATTGAATAGCTTATTCATCTGAAGTCTGAGAAGTTCTATTATGTATAGACAGCGTCCCCACCCGTAGCTGAGGCTGCGGGTGGGGACGCGTCGCTTCTATCGGTGAGGCCTATTTTCCGTATCTTTACACGTCCTGAAGGGGCACGAGAATGGCGTGCTCATAGGGATTCCCATAGAGTTTATTTCGCTGATGGTCCGTGGCATATGCACGCGACTGGATTAACCCTCATAAGAATTCGAATAGATGATATTTGAAACGCTATTTTTCATCTCGCTGGTGGTCATTATCTGTATGCTGACCATGCTGGCGAATAAGATCAAGATCGCTTACCCTATCTTGCTCGTTTTGGCCGGCTTGGTGCTGAGCTTGCTCCCAGGGATGCCACAGATCAAGGTGGAGCCCGAATTGATCTTTATTATCTTCCTCCCACCCTTACTCTTCGAAGCGGCCTATAGCGCTTCGTGGAAGGAGCTATGGAAGTGGCGACGCATTATCTTGAGCTTTGCATTCCTTGTCGTCTTCATCACGGCTTGTGTGGTGGCTCTTGTGGCGAACGCTATCTTGCCCGGCTTTTCTATTGCTTTAGGCTTCTTGCTCGGGGGGATCGTCTCGCCTCCTGATGCTGTAAGCGCTCAGGCGATCATGCGCTTTGTGAAGGTGCCGAAGCGTTTTTCCTCCATATTGGAGGGGGAGAGCCTCTTCAATGATGCCAGCTCCTTGATCATCATGCGCGTGGCCCTCGTTGCCGTTGGTACGGGGCAGTTTGTCTGGTATCAAGCAGCTGGTAGCTTTGTGTGGATGATCGTGGGCGGATTATTGGTTGGACTGGCGGTGGCTTGGGTGATGATCAAGCTACATCACTACCTGCCTACCGATGAGAAGATCGATGTGGTCTTCACTCTGATATCTCCCTATATCATGTATCTCGCTGCCGAAGAGGTCGGGGCATCAGGAGTAATAGCCGTTGTATCTGGAGGCTTGTACTTGAGCAGCCGGAATATCCTCTTCATGGATAGTAGTTCTCGCTTGAGTGGATGGAACTTCTGGCATAACTTTGTCTTCCTGCTGAATGGTCTTGTCTTCCTACTTATCGGCCTGGACCTACCCGAGGTGGTCGCTGGTATGCGTGAAGGGGGGATGAGCTTGTCCACGGCGACGTGGTATGGTCTCTTGATCTCGGCGGTGCTGATCTTCATCCGTATGGTATGCAGCTATGGGGCAGTCATGACCACGCTCTTTATGCGGAGATTCATCAAGGTGGCTGACCCGAACTACTATGGCCTGCACGTTCCCTTCGTCTTGGGCTGGTCGGGCATGCGCGGTGTCGTGTCCTTGGCCGCCGCTCTCTCCATCCCGATGATGACTGAGGCGGGGGTGCCTTTCCCAGAGCGCTCGATGATCATCTATATCACCTTCGTAGTGATCCTGGTGACCCTGCTTCTACAAGGGCTCACCCTGCCTATCTTGATCGAGCGGATGAAGCTCCCTGCCTTCAATGATTACCTCCCCGAGCAAGAGACCGAGTCAATCATACGCAAAGGCCTTGCCGATGTCAGCTTACGCTATCTCCGAGAGAACGAGATGTGTGAGCTCATCAGCGATAGCCAGCACTTGCAGTCGATGGTCTCCCACTGGATGACGCAGCTGGAGGAGGAGGGGCAGACCCCGCTCTATGACGCGTCGAATGAGCTTTATTCGAATATCTTGGATCAGCAGCGCCTGTACCTCTATCACTTGAATAAGGAGCATGCTAATATCAATGAGGATATCGTGAATCGCTTTATTCAAAGGATCGACCTGGAGCAGGAGCGCCTGAAGTACGAATAAGCTCTGAAAGCAATCGTCCCCACCCGCAGCCTCGGCTGCGGGTGGGGACGATACTTTTATAGAGGCTTATGGACGGAGAGCCTTAGCCCAAGCTGTAGGTGTGGACGCTGGTGCCTTGAGCCGAGGGTAGGTAGTTGATGCCCCACCAGCACATCTGTAGGAGGATGAACGAGATGAAGAGCCCCCAGAGCGCTGCACGGCGGTAGCGGTCCGAACGGATGCGCACGTGGATATAAGCCAGATAGGCAAACCATGTGGCAGCAGCCCAAGTCTCCTTAGGGTCCCACGCCCAGTAGTGCCCCCAGGCTTCCTTTGCCCAGAGTGCCCCGAAGAGAATACCGACAGTCATGAACGCCCAGCCGACCTGTACGAGGTTGTCGCAGATATCCATCTCGTGATCGTTGATGGGTGACTTCTTGAACCACAGTAGGTAGGCCGACATCAGTGCAGCGGCACCCAGCACGGCGTAGGCGAACATATAGACGATGACGTGCGGAGCGAACCATGGGCTCTGCAGCGCTGGCATGAGCGTCTTGTTGTGGATGTCGGGGTTGACGATATTGATTGTGGTGAAGACGCCTGCCAGGATGGTGCTGAAAGCAAGGATCCAGGGGTAGCGCCAGCGCGAATAGACGATCAGCCCCGCCGTGGGGAGGAAGAAGGCGTACCACAGGCGGGTCTCACCCATCGTGCGAAGGGGTGGGCGCTCCAGCGACATCCATAGCCCGAGGATGAAGGCGAAGTAAACGAGCAGCCCTGCAGCGGTGAGGAGATAGGTCGGTAGTGGACGCTTTTTCCAAGCCGTCCAAGCACCACCCGCCCACAGAAGGAGGGCAGAATAGCGAAGAATATGAAGGAATCCCAAGTCATGAGGATAGAGTTGATAGGGTTGGGGTGAAGAAGCAGAAGGGGTAGGGGAGCTTGTCCGTGAGCCATTGGAGCGGTGCGCGCTTGGGGTAAGGACTTTCCCTACACTCAGGTCGCCTTGCTTAGCGGCGGCGCTTCTGTGCTGTGATGAAGGTGAGGATAGCGCCAGCCAAGAGTAGATAGATGCCCACATAGACGGCGGGGAGCCAAGGGTCCTTGACGAGCTCGAAGGTGCTGGTCTCGCTCCAGCGACCCATCGCTTCATCATAGCTGAGCTGGTAGATCTTCCATCCGTCGACCGTCACGGGCTTGTTGACCTCGACGGTGGCGACGATGTTCTTCTGCGTCTGCGTATAGATATGGATGCGTGAGGCGTAGCGCTCGGGTTCGCGGCGTGCCATCACGAGGCTCAGGTCCTTCGTGAGCTTGAGCTCTTGGAAGGGGAAGAGGTAGCTACCGCAGGTGACCCATCCGATGATGGGCTTGCCCACTTCCTTGCCATTCTTCATCGGTTGGGCCTCGACGAGGAGTGCCGTCACAGCGCCCGATGAGCCCCACTCCACGTACTTCGTCGTGTCGGCCGTGATGACGGGGGCAGCGAGGGGATAGTTCTTGTGTACACGGATGCGCCACTGCGACAGCATGCCTTCCTGGAAGTGCTTATCGATAAGGACGATCTGTGGGTTCTTCTCTGGTATGGACTTCCCTGTCTTACTATTGATGAGGAGGAGCTTGGGGGGAGTATTCGTCGATGGTGAACTTCTCCAGCTGGATGGCCAGCGGGAGCTCCATAAAGCCCTGATCGTAGGTGGCACGCCACTCGGGCATATCGGTGGTAGCCTTGAGCTTCACACGCTCCATATCGGCGCTGCCAAGCGTCGCAGCGACGATGGCGATGAAGAGCCCGATGTGGGAGAGCAGCGAAGGTACCTCTCTCAGGCGGAAGTGTAAGATCTGTCGTATCGCAATGAGCCCCACGATGCCGGTAAGGCGGGCATAAATAAGCACGAAGGGCCAGAAGGACAGCATTCGTGTGAGCCCAATGGGGTCGATGGCTCGCTCGTGGGGGGCTACCTGACGGGTGAGCCCCATAGCTACGGTGAGTATAGCTGCGTAGATGAGTGTGGGGACAGCCGCCTCGACAGTGAAGAGGAAGGAGAAGAGGCGGACCCGATGACGTAGCGCGTAGATGATGACGAGCAGGAGGAGGTAGAGAGCAAGGACGATGGCATTCAGCGGGAAGGCGAAGGCTGACCAGTCGATCGGGCCTGCCGTGTACTGCAGCAGGAGCCCAACGAGGATCAGGCCTGCGCCAGTGACGAAGCCTTCTCTCATTTTCCAGAGTGCGTTGAACATAGACGGGGAAGCGGTTGGGGTTGTATCGAAAGCGCGGCGGCAGACGATGAGGTCTGTCGCCGCGCTGAAGTAGGGATACTTAGATGTGTGTCAGGGCAACAGGCTTGGCTTAGAGCTCGATGAGCTTGCCTTGTGCCTTAGCCGACTGCACCCACTTAGGTACGACGGTCTTCATGAACTCTGCCTTATCAGCCTGGAGCTTCTTGCCGTCAAGGCCGATGTAAGCCCAAGCCTTTTCCTTCGTGGAGATGTCAGGCATGGGGACGTCACCAGAGAAGCCGTGGCGTGCCAGCACCTTGGCGATGGCAAGGCGAGCTTCCTGAGCATAGCCGAGGCTCTGACCGAGGATACGCGTCACTTCCTGTGGTGCGTGGAAGGAAGCACCGTGGCTGGCGACAGCGAAGTCCCAGCGCCACTGGCTCTTGCGGATAGCCTGCAGAGCGTCCTTCATCTCGGCTTCGGTAGCGCCGCTATCCCAAGCGTACTTAGCTTCGATGTGGGCCTTAGCGAGCTCCTTCTCCACGCGGTTGCGCACGTCATTGGCCATACGCTGACGTTCGTAGACGTTCTGACGGAGCGTCTCGGCATCCTCGCGGTGGCAGGTCTGGCAGGTCTTATCGATCTTCGCCAGAGGGCTGGTGATCTGGTGGTCAGAGTACTTCACTCCACCTTCGCTCACGTAGGGCATATGGCAGTCTGCGCACGATACGCCGCGCTGGCCGTGGATACCCATACGCCACAGCTCGTAGTCGGGGTGCTGAGCCTTGAGGATAGGGAGCGCGAGAGATCTTGTGCGTGTAGTCGGAGTAGTTCATCTCGTCGTAGTAAGCCTCGATCTCCTCGACCGTGAAGCCCTTGTCGTGGGGGAAGGTGAGGTACATGCCATCGCCCTTGAAGTAATACTCGGTGTGGCACTGAGCGCAGACGAGCGAGCGCATGTGCTGGTGGGACTGCTTGGAGACGTCTTCGCCACGACGCTCGAAGGCTTCGTAGAGGGCGGGGCGTGCGGGCTTGAGCTTCATGGTGCGGGCATCGTGACAGTCGGAGCAGCCGATGGTGTTCACGATCTCGGATCCCCACTGGCTCCAGGGAGCCTTGTAGAACTCAGCGATACCCTTCTCCTTCATGATGCGGGGCACGTCGGGGCCCTTACATGTCCAGCAGGTACCGGGCTGGATATCCTTGTTGCCGTTCACGCCAGGGGAGCCGGTACGAAGGATCTCGTTCATGTCTTCGATAGCGTGCTTGTGTCCACGAGGCGTGTTGTACTCCATAGAGAAGGAGTAGCCGGCCCATAGCACGACCATCTCGGGGCGGGCAGCGAGCACGTCGACACGCTGCGAGCTATTGAACTCACCCTGGTAGGTGGTGTCGGCGGTCTTGAGCCACGTCTGATATTCACGGGGGAAGTCTTCGGCGAACAGCTCGTTCTGTGCCACGATAGCGTCCTTGAAGATGTGCTTGCGGTTGTTGTAGATGCTCACCACCTCGGCGCGGCGCTCCAGGAGTGAGGAGACGATGAGTCCGAGGACGAAGACTACGACCATAGAGCCTCCGAATAGGAGCCATCCCTGCCAACGTTTTAATTGTTGTGCCATGATTTTTAGTCTCTTTTATTTGTTATTCTGATATTATGCTTGCGTGGTGAGGATGCTTAGTTCAGCATCTTCTGCAGCCAGTCGGGCACTGGCGAGTCGGGCAGGGGTACTTCGGCCCCTGGCGTCGAGGAGAGGGAGTTCATCCTGCCGTGGGCCACATCGCGGTGGCAGTCCCAGCAGGCTTTCCCTTCGTCGCACTTGGCGTCCATGTAGGTGATGCGCCCCGTGTTGACAAGCTCGGTATTGAGGGTGGCGTGGCAGCGCACGCAGTTTTCCATGATTACCTCAGCGCTCTCGTCGATGGCTTGGATGGCCTGACGCTCTTGGCGCGTGACGAACTTGTAGACGTGGTTCATACCGTCCTTCCCCTTGAAGAAGTATTTGCGGAAGACGTTGTCGTGCGGTACGTGGCAGTCGTTGCACGTGGTGTTGCGGGCGTGGGCGCCGTGCATCCACGTGGCGTAGTAAGGAGTCATGATGTGGCAGTTGACACAGGCCGAGGGGTCATCTCCTAAGTAGGTGTGGAACCTAAGCAGATAGAGGAAGAGCCCACCTAAACCCACCACAACGCCACACACGAGCAGCATGGCCACCTTGGCGCGGTAGCTCAAGCGCGGTAGTCGTTGGAGGAATCGGTTCATTATCATGAGGTCTAAGTGATGAATACGTCACAAATATAATTAACTTTTCTTTTGCTCCTACAGTCGATTTCTTTAGCTTTTTAAGG
>BNJS01001735.1_pt1 | contig 111975 bp, 152 predicted proteins | sample 8540461 | NCBI WGS metagenome assembly BNJS01 (sample SAMD00202454, study PRJDB9452) | human saliva metagenome | isolation source: human saliva | place: Japan | reverse complement strand
TTTTTGTCAATAGCTCTAGGGCAAATGTTTCCAGCTTTTTCAAATGTAAACCCTCTCCTATACCAATAACTACAATATCTCCCTACTTAAGATTTTTTTCTTACTAAATATTACCCTAACACTTGTTAGATTTACTTTTATACTTTAAAATAGAATAGGAGATATTCCGTTATTATTTTTCGGAGGAAAAAGAAATGTCCATTAATTGGCAGGAAATTTTATTTCATTTTTTAGGTGGTCTGGGACTATTTTTATATAGTATCAAGACCATGGGAGACGGTTTGCAACAAGCTGCTGGAGATCGCCTTCGTTTTTACATTGACAAGTACACCAGCAATCCCTTTTTAGGTGTTCTAGTCGGGATTGTAGTGACTGCCCTGATTCAGTCAAGTACAGGGGTTACAGTTATCACGGTTGGACTGGTCAGCGCTAGCCTTCTAACCCTTAGACAGGCTATCGGAATTATCATGGGTGCCAACATCGGAACCACTGTTACTTCCTTTATCATCGGTTTCAAGCTTGGTGAGTATGCTTTACCCCTGATTTTCCTTGGAACCATGTTCCTCTTCTTTACAAAAAACAGAACAGCAAACAATATCGGGCGCATCCTGTTTGGTGTAGGGGGAATCTTTTACGCACTCAACCTCATCAGTGCCGGTATGAACCCTCTTAAAGATTTACCACAATTTAAGGAATATATGATAACCTTGGGACAAAATCCTATTTTAGGAGTTTTTGCTGGTGCAGTGATTACCGTTCTCATCCAAGCTTCTTCTGCGACAATAGGGATTTTGCAAGGTCTCTATGCAGGTGGATTCCTTGACCTTAAAGGTTCTCTACCAGTTCTCTTCGGAGATAATATCGGGACAACCTTAACCGTTATTATCGCGGCTGCTGGAGCCAATGTATCTGCGAAACGCGTTGCTGCAACCCACGTTACCTTTAACGTTTTAGGAACTATTCTTTGCTTAATCTTATTAGGCCCCTTCACTGCTATGATTGAGTATTTCCAAGCACTCCTTCACCTCTCACCTGAGATGACTATTGCCTTCTCTCACGGTGCCTTTAACGTAAGTAACACCATTGTACAATTTCCCTTCATCGGAGCCTTGGCTTTCCTTGTAACCAAGCTCATCCCTGGTGAAGATGAAGTTGTCAAGTACGAGCCGCTCTATCTTGATGAGCATTTGATTAAACAAGCTCCATCAATCGCTCTCGGAAATGCCAAGAAAGAACTCCTTCACTTAGGAAATTATGCTTCTAAAGCCTTTGACCTTTCTTATAACTATATCATCGACCTTAATGAAAAGGTTGCTGAAAAAGGACACAAGACAGAAGAAGCCATCAATACTATTGATGAAAAATTGACTCGTTACCTGATTACTCTTTCAAGTGAGGCCCTTAGCCAGAAAGAAAGTGAAGTGCTGACCAACATCCTTGATTCATCCCGTGATTTGGAACGGATTGGGGACCACGCAGAAGCTCTTCTCAACCTGACTGACTACCTTCAACGTAAAAATGTTGAGTTCTCTGAAGCTGCTTTGCAGGAATTGGCTGATATCTATCAAAAAACCACTGGCTTTATCAAGGATGCCCTTGATAGTGTGGAAAACAATGATATTGAAAAAGCTCAAAGTCTGATTGAACGCCATAAAGAAATCAACAATATAGAGCGTGTTCTCAGAAAGACCCACATCAAACGCCTTAACAAGGGCGAGTGTTCAACACAAGCTGGAGTCAACTTTATCGACATCATTTCCCACTACACTCGAGTATCTGACCACGCTATGAATCTAGCTGAAAAGGTCATCGCTGAACAAATCTAAGAACTAAGAAGTTATCCTAATACTCAATGAAAATCAAAAGAGCAAACTAGGAAACTAGCCACAGGCTGTGCTTGATTACAGCAAGGCGACGTTGACGTGGTTTGAATTTGATTTTCGAAGAGTATAAATGGGATGGCTTTTTCTTCTCCTCACCAAGAATTGCTTTTCTAATATATAGAAAAATGCTTTGATTCACAATGGAATCAAAGCATTTTAAAGAGCTCCCCATACATAATCGCAGAAGCTGCGGTTCCTCGGTACTTAGCTTCTTCTCTTTTAATAAAGCGAGCCAAGTTGAGCAACTCAGGTGCCGGATGTTTTGGGATTTAGGAGCAGTTCACTGATTGACCAGGCCTGAGAGACGAACTGCCAGCAATTGCTCATTTGTAGTAGGCAGTTTTTTAGCAGTCTCTAGGAGAGCAGCAACTAAATCTTCACTCAAATCATGTCTAGCATGATTGTAAAGATCTTTATAAGGCTTTCTAGGTTTGGTTCTACCATCCCTACCACCTCCCTTATGTTTAATAATTTTTAATCAAATCAACTGTTGAACGATCCAATTTCTTCACCAAGGCTTGTAAGAAAGCTTGCGCTTCTAGGAAGTCATCCATTGCATAAAGTGTTTGGTGAGAATGGATATAACGAGCGCAGACACCAATCGTTGTAGATGGGACACCACCATTTTTCAGATGAGCTGCTCCAGCGTCTGTTCCGCCTTTACCACAGTAGTATTGGTACTTGATCCCAGCTTCTTCAGCCGTTGTCAAAAGGAAATCCTTCATCCCTGGGAGAAGCAAGTGACCTGGATCATAGAAGCGAATCAAGGTTCCATCCCCAATCTTTCCTTGACCACCGTAGACATCACCTGCTGGTGAACAGTCTACTGCTAGGAAAACTTCTGGATCAAACTTGGTTGTGGAAGTATGAGCACCACGGAGACCAACCTCTTCTTGGACGTTAGAGCCAAGATAGAGTTCATTTCCGAGTTTTTGGCCTGAAAGAGCTTCTGCTAGCTCACTCACCATAAGAACCCCGTAGCGGTTGTCCCAAGCTTTTGAGATGATATTTTTTTCATTAGCTGTCAAAATAGCACTACTATCAGGTACAATCGTGTCACCAGGACGGATACCAAAGCTTTCTGCTTCAGCCTTATCCGCAAAACCACCATCAAAAATGATATCTGCAATAGCAGGCATGGTTGGTCCACCTGTTCCACGTGTCAAATGTGGAGGGACTGAACCTGAAATCACTGGAATTTCACGACCATCGCGAGTAAAGAGTTTAAAACGTTGGCTACTAACCACCATGGGTTCCAACCACCGATTTCAACGACACGGAAGGTACCATCTGGCTTGATTTCGCTAACCATAAAACCAACTTCATCCATATGAGAAGCGACCAAGACGCGAGGAGCATCGGTGACTTCTGAATGTTTAATCCCGAAAATACCGCCCAAAGCCATCTGTCACTACTTCATCCACGTGCGGTGTCAACTTTTCACGAAGATAAGCACGGACAGGGGTTTCGTGACCCGAGATTGCAGCAAGTTCTGTTACTTCTTTGATTTTGAAAATAATGTTGTCATTTCAGTTCCTTCTTTCTTTCATCCATTTTACCACTTTTTATAGGAGAAGGATAGAGGAAAGTTATTCTGGTTTTAAAAAAATTAGTTTTTTTAACTATCTCAAATTCTAATTTTGCTAGAGAATGCTTATTATTTCTTTAACTAAAAACTAACCAAATAACTTGCTCCCCAAACCATTAACAAAAATAATTTAATTTCAGAAAAATATTAACTAATAAATTATTCAAAAATACTTACTATAGAACAAATTTATACTAAAATTGAAATTATCAATAAGAATATTAGGTAATTAAAACGAGGAAACCTTCAATGATTAGAGCGGTTCCCTCGTTATTTACAAATACTCAGTCTTTTTCGAATCTATCTTTTTCCGTTTCAATCTAGCAAACGTTAATAAAAATAGATAAAAAAATAAATAATAAGCTTCCTTATAGCTTTAAATCAAATACAAGAAAGTCAATGTCAACAAACTTGCCACCAGTCCAATTCCCCAAAAGAAGAAGTCAACCTTCCACTCGCTCCAAGGATTTCCTTTACCAGACAATCCTCCAAGCTCAAAATGATGATGGACAGGCGTCATACGGAAAATACGTTTGCCACCAGTCATTTTGAAATAACCAACTTGCATCATAACCGAAGTTGTTTCAAAGACGTAAACAATTCCGATAATCAAGAGAGTCCATTCTTGGTGAAGGGCCATAGAGATAGCTGCCAGCATTCCACCTAGAGCCAAACTACCCACATCCCCCATAAAGACCTTGGCAGGCTTGTGGTTAAAGACAAAGAAACCAAGCAAGCCACCAATCATAGCTAAGATTACCAGAAGAATATCCATCTGACCTTGTAGATAGGCAATAACTCCATAAGCAGAAAGACTGATAACCACAGAAATACTAGCTAAGCCATCAATCCCGTCTGTCAAATTAACAGCATTTGAAAAACCGACTAGCCAGAACAGTGCGAAGACAATATAGAAAAAACCTAAATGAACTGGATAACCAAAGACAGAAAGAACATCTCCTCCACGCTCATAAAAGAGGTAAAAAACAATTCCTCCTAAAAGTTGAAGAGCTAATTTCTGTTTCGGATTCAATCCCTCATTGATCTTACGAAAAACCTTAAGGAAGTCATCCAAAAAACCTACCAGACCATATAACACTAATATAAACAAAAATCATACCAACATTATTTGTTAACTGTTGGGTGAAAAGAGCAAAAAGGAAACTCACGACAACTGCTGCAATAAGGAATACAAGTCCTCCCATGGTTGGAGTACCAGCTTTTGCTTGATGCTGTTTGACATCCTCGTGCATTTGCTGGCCTGTAATCTGTGCCTTTCTATAATACTGTATAAAAGCTGGAATTCCTACCACAGTTAGTAAAAATGTCACAATCCCAGCAGTAATAGAAATAAACATATTAGTCTCCTAAAGTTAATTTAATATTTTTGATGTTCTTTAAAGCTGTACTAGCACGAACATCCTGCTTCTGAACAAAGGAACCCGAACCTTCAAATTCAAGTTCAATATCCAACCACTTTGCAAATTTTTCAGCAGTCGCTTTTGTCCAACCATACATATCTGGAATTTCTTCTACCTTATCAGATAAAAGGAGAACTTGCTCATTGGGTTCAATATTTTTTCCCTCAGCTACAGAAGCCTCTTTAATCTTTGTTCCAGTCCCAAGTACAATCGGTTGCACGATATTACGTCGTAATGCTTCTGCTAAGTCACCAGGGATATATCTTTAATACTCGGCATTGCATAAGAAGTTTTGCTATTTACCTGCTCTAAATTTTTAACTGTTGATTGAAGATTAAGGGATTCTTTCATTGCAACAGCTCTCTCTAAGATTGGATTTGCAAAATCTCCCATCTGAGTAATTACATAATGCTCCGGTTGTTGCACTGTTATATATAAAATGAAATCAGGATTTTCTGCAGGATTCATGGATACTGCTGAAAAAATATAGTTCGTATCACCAACCAGATACCCACCATTTTTTTCATCTGCAATTTGCGCTGTACCAGACTTAACAGCTACATTTTGTCCAGGAACTGTGATGATTGGTTGACCTGTACTATGATTATACATGGTCCCATAAAAAGGATCTGTCCCAACAAGCACCATATGATTACGAGTCGTACTTGCTGCATCTTTTGAAACAGGATTTCCTACAATTTCTTTTTGAGACTTACGTACAGATTGATTGTTTGGATCATAGATAGCACTAATAAATTTAGGTTCTAGCATGACTCCGTCATTTGCAATAGCTGTAAAGGCTCGTAACATTTGAGTATGTGTAACTGAAATCCCTTGTCCAAAGGAACTTTGTGCAATATTGACAACATTATCAGCCGGAAGTTGACCTGCATATTCATCTGTTAAACCAAAACGAGTTGGATATCCAAACTTAAAGCGGTTTAGATAATCTAACCAAGTCGCATCCCCCATCTTTTGCTCAAGAAGAGTCATCCCCACATTACTAGAGTGATCAAAACCTTGAGAAAAAGTCATTGTCTGACCTGTAGTCAATCCTCCGTTAACATCCCAATCTCGAATGGTAACATCTGCTATTCTTAACTCACTACTATTGAAATATTCCCCATTTGGGAAAGTCTTATTATCAATAGAAGAAGCTAGTGTCATAACTTTCATTGTTGAACCGGGTTCATAGTTGCTTTGATAAAGAATATCCCGCCAAACAAAGTCTTTTGTAAGCCCTTCTTTAGTATCCGCATCAAAAGTTGGACGCTGTGTCGTTGCAAGAATTTCACCTGTTTTCGCGCTCACGAGCGTTGCATTCACATACTTGGCTTTTAGCTTTTCTTGAAAAGCATCCATTTGGGTTTCCATAAAGGATTGAAGGGTGCTAGAAATTGTTGTATAAACATCTTTCCCGTCTACAGTTGGTTGAGAAGCTTCTTCAGTACCTGGTACAATGTTTCCCTGACGGTCCTTTTCATAGGTAACAATACCATCTGTTCCTGCTAGGATACTATTCAAAGAACTTTCCATCCCAGATGTTCCCAAAAGACTTTTACTTCCATCTTCGTTCTCATGAAGTTGAGCCAAACCTATAAAAGATGAAGCAAACTGTCCATTAGGATAACTTCGATTAGGACTAGTGGTAAAATCAACACCCTCAACATTTGCATCTTTTTAATTCTTTTTATAGCAGTCATATTTGCAAAAGTAATTCCATTTCCTTTTGCACCAAATGAAACTTGATTTAGATTTGGTTGTGATAACTGATCTTTTACATACGACTCATCTATATCCAAATACTTATGAAAAACTTCAGCCACTTTATTGAACTGTGATTTCTCTACATATAGAATTTTACCAGTTGCCGACTTGTATTTCTCATCAATAATAGCATAAACGTTATAAGACGTTGCATCTTCAGCAATAGGAATACCATTTCGATCATAGATAGTTCCTCTATGAGCAGGAACAATTCGAGTAATTTGGTGTACTTTCTTGGCTTCTTTTAACCAAATCTGTCCCAAAACGATTTCCTGTACCTATAATGGTGGCAAAGTTTATCAAAAAAATATCAAGAAAAGAAAAAACTGATACTAAACTAAGGTTGCGTCCAACTTTACGACGATTTAATGATGGAGATTTACGATTTTTAACCGCAAATCGGATTATTTTTTTCTGTCCACTTCATATATTACTCCGCTGCTCGGATATTTTCATTATTCAATTTTAAATCTTTTTATTTGCTATTTCTTTCAATCGTTCTAAACGGATCAACTCATTTACTTCCTGCTTTGCGTCATCTAACTCCGTTTTTTTCTCCTCTATCTGTGCATTCATTTTTCGTCAAATCACTTTTGCACTTGTAGGAGTCGTGTCTGCATAAAAAAATAATACTAACTGCTAAAACGAGTGCTGTAAAAGCAATAGAAAGATAAAAAAACTTCTCTACTCGTGAAAATCTCTTAAATTTAGCTTGTAATAAATGACTTGTTTTTTTCAATTCTTTTCTGCCATTTTCCCCTCTTACATGTGAATTTTTTTCTGGCTACACGCAACTTGGCTGAATGCGAACGGTTGTTTGCTTCTAACTCCTCAGCACTTGGCATGATTGGTTTACGGGATACTAATTCCATCTTGGGCTTGAGATCATCTGGGATGAAAGGCAAACCTTTGGGAACTTCAACCGTTGAAGCTTCCTTGAACAATTGCTTGGTCAAGCGGTCTTCCAAGGAATGAAAGGTAATCACTGAAATTCTACCATCCAGAGCCAACATATCCATAGCCTGCTGGATAGACTCATCTGCCGCTCCCAGTTCATCATTGACTTCAATTCGAATAGCCTGAAAAATCTGTTTGGCAGGATGGCCCTTCTTCTTGAGCTCCTTGGCAGGCTTAGCAGATTTGATAATCTCTGCCAGCTCAGTCGTTGTCTCGATTGGCTTCATTTCACGTGCCTGTTCAATCTTACGCGCAATCTGTTTAGAAAATTTGTCCTCGCCATACTTAAAGAAAATTCGGACCAAATCATGATAGTCATAGTGTTCACCACTTCATAGGCTGTCAGACTAGCATCCTGATTCATGCGCATGTCCAATGGCGCATCCTTTTTTTATAAGAAAAAAACCACGTTCACGCTGGTCCAATTGAGGACTAGATACTCCCAAGTCATAACAAATTCCATCAATTTCCTGAACACCAGCTTCGCGCAAACGTGCCTGCAAATGACGGAAGTTATCCTTGATAAAGGTCACCATTCCCTTCTCAATATAGGGCGCCAAGCGTTGTTGTGCGTTGTCAATGGCATTCTGGTCCTGGTCAAAGGCATAGAGATGGCCTTTTTCACTTAATTTGCTTAATAAATATTCGCTATGGCCCGCTCCACCCAAAGTCGCATCAACGTAGATACCGTCAGGCTTTACGTCGAGCATATCAATCGTTTCGTGGAGCAAGACCGTTACATGATGAAATTCTTTTGTCATATCTTATCTATTTTACCACAAATCTGACTAGCTTGCACTAGTCAGACAAATAGGCCACAAACAAGTAAGAATTTCTTTAAGAAATATGTCAAATATGCTTGACATTCACTCTATAGAAGAATATAATGTAGTCAAATATATACGACACAAATCAGAAAGGAGAACAGATGAATCGTGTGAAAGAATTTCGCAAGGAACTGGGCATTTCCCAGCTCGAACTCGCCAAGGATATCGGTGTCTCGAGACAGACCATCAACATGATTGAGAACGACAAGTACAATCCAACTCTGGAATTCTGTCTCAATCTCGCCCGCAGCCTCCAAACTGATCTCAACAGTCTCTTTTGGGAGGATGATTTTTTTAAAAAAGGAGCCAAACATATGAAAAAAGAAACCTTCACTGAAAAAAACTGATCAAAGCGCATTTATGGTATTTCAGGATCCACTTGACGAATACAAACGACGCGAGGCAGACCGTATAGGTAACCAAGTCTTTATCTTCCTCTTTTATCTGATGATTTTCGGCAATCTTATTCCTCTCGTTCTGGCCTATAAATATCCTCAACTAGTAGCTCTAGTCTATCCTCCTCTGATTTTAGCAATCGCCCTCATCGCTGCTGGCTATGTCACCTACCAAATGCAAAAAACAGGGATTACAACTATTGAACCAGATATGCTGAGTGAGAAAGAAAGTAAGCAACTATACTACCCAGGTCTTAAAGCAGGTTTGTTCTTTGGTCTATGGATATTTTTTATAACTCCTCTTCTCGATATACTCATAGGTGAAGGTCAGGACTATTTTCAGTCTCTTCTCACTATAAGAAATGGTGTATCAAGCATTCTCGGTTCTATCTTCTTCGGGGCAAGCATACAGTTCCTCATCTCCCGTCGCATTGCAAAAGCCAAGAAAAATCAGGATGAGTATTAGGAGGTACCTATGAAATCACTAGCAACTTTACTTACCTATCATCTGTTGTTCAGTTCTCTGCTCATCTTAATCATCGTTTCAGGGAACTTGCCAATCAGCGAGATATTCCTCGGGCTAGTCTTTATTCCAGCACTTAACAAAGGACTGACTTATCTAAAGATTGACTCCCCAAAAACACGCATACTCAACTTAGCACTATACTTTATAATTCTATCTTTTCCACAACTGATGCTCATCTCAAGCGATTGGAAATATTATTTACTGCTGACTATCGCTAGCATTTCTTCTATCACTTATCTTTATTATCTCTATCAATTCGTTAAAGAAGTCAATCAAAAACCGCTCATTTAGGAGGTTATCAGCATGAAAAAAGAAGACTTCACCACTCGCCTACTTCGAAATTTCTTTCATATTCAGGGCCCTTTTGATGAATGCCGTCAAGAGGTTATCTACAAGGCTTGCGCCCGTTCCATGATCCAAATCTTTTACTCTTCCTTCATTCTCTTCCTATTCTATATTTTGTTCGGACGCTTTCATAGAGGTCGTTCGATATGCTATGCCCTACGTCTACTCTGGACTCATTTTGTTCATGAGTATAAAAGCTCAAAAAGCCGTCCAAGAGCTTCATCTGGAAAAAGATGACAAGTCAGAAATCATCCTCAAAACCTACAGCAAAGCCCAAATCAAATTTCGAAGCTGGGTTGTGTTTATCGGTCTTCAGATTGGCCTCTTTACCCTACTCATCTTTCATAAAGTCTTCGTTCAGCAGATGTCCCTTTCAGATTTTGTGAAGTTGCTCATGCAATTTGATAAAAGTGGTCCTTTCCTAATGTATGGCCTGATTATCGGTAGCATTTTCGGAACTCTGACCTACGGATTTCTATCACTACAGGAGGAGAAAACTCCTAAAAATACCAAACAGAAGGAGAAAAGCAATCAATGACTTCACTATACGATTTTTCAGTCTTGAACCAAGACAATCAAGAAACCCCACTAAATACCTATCGTGGTAAGCTTCTCTTGGTTGTCAACACTGCTACCGGATGTGGTTTAACGCCCCAGTACCAAGGACTCCAAGAACTCTATGATCGCTATCAAGAACAAGGTTTTGAGATTTTAGACTTTCCTTGCAATCAGTTTATGGGACAAGCACCAGGTAGCGCAGAGGAAATAAATAGTTTCTGTAGTCTACACTATCAAACCACTTTCCCACGTTTTGCCAAGATCAAGGTCAACGGCAAAGAAGCAGACCCTCTCTATGTTTGGTTGAAAGAACAAAAATCTGGCCCACTAGGAAAACGAATCGAATGGAATTTCGCTAAGTTTCTCATCGGTCGTGATGGGCAAGTCTTTGAACGCTTCTCTTCAAAAACAGACCCAAAACAAATTGAAGAGGGCATTCAAGCCTTACTTTGATCTTGAATTTTTCATTATTTCATTCTTCAACTCAATTTTATAGGGTTTAATACTAATTAAAAACTCCAAGTTTTTAATAAATAGACTATAAAACAAGAAAAACCACCTATACAGGTGGTTTTTAACTTTTTAAAAGATTATTTTACTGTTGCTGTGCTTGTGATCAATTCAACAGCTTTTTTGATTGTGATGTCGTGTTTCAACATATCAGCTGAAAGCAAGCTTTGTACTTGTGCAACTTCCATGTTGTAATCTGCAGCCAATTGCTCGATTTCTTTTTGGATTTCTTCTTCTGAAGCATCAAATCCTTCAGCTTTGGCAACTGCTTCGATAACAAGGTTAGTCTTAGTACGTGACTCAGCTTCTGCTTGATATTGATTGTGAAGGTCTTCTTGAGTAGTTCCAGTGATTTGGAAGTACATGTCAGGGTTGATACCTTGACGTTGCAAGTTTCCAAGGAATTCGTTTACTGAACGGTGAACTTCTTCGTGGATCATTTCTTCTGGAAGTTCTACGATTTCAGCGTTTTCTACAGCTTTATCAATTGCTGCACCTTCAACGGCATCTTTGTAAGCTTCTTCTTTAGCAGTAGCCAATTCGTTACGGTATTTTTCTTTCAATTCAGCAAGTGTTTCAACTTCTTCATCGATGTCTTTTGCAAGTTCATCGTCAAGAGCTGGAACTTCTTTTGCTTTTACTTCGTGGATAGTTGTTACGAATTTAGCTTCTTTACCTGCAAGGTCTTCTGCTTGGTAGTCTTCTGGGAATGTTACGATAACGTCAACAGTTTCGCCAGCTGAGTGACCTACTAATTGGTCTTCAAAACCAGGGATGAATTGACCTGAACCAAGTCCAAGTGAGAAGTTTTCACCTTTTCCGCCATCAAATTCAACACCATCGATAGAACCAACGAAATCAATGACAACAGTGTCGCCGTTTTCAGCAGCAGCTTCTTTGATAACCAATTCAGCCAAGTTGTTGCGTTCACGTTCGATACGCTCTTCAACATCAGCGTCAGTTACTTCTTTTTCAAGGTCTACTGATACTTCAAGGTTTTTTTGTAGTCACCCAATTTTACTTCAGGTTTTGTAACGACTTCAGCAGTGATAACCCAGTCTTGACCTTTTTCCATTGAAGTTACGTCAATTTTTGGTTGAGCAACGACTTCAAGACCAGCTTCTTTTACAGCTGCTTCATAAGCATTTGGCAAAAGAGCGTTCATAACGTCTTGGTAAAGTGACTCTTCACCAAATTTTTTGTCGAAGATAGGACGTGGAAGGTGACCTTTACGGAAACCTGGAACATTAAGAGATTTCTTCACTGAGTTGAAGACACGATCCAATTCTGGTTTGATTTGGTCTTGAGAGATAGTGAAAGTCAAGACACCACGGTTTGTTTCTTTGTTTTCAAATGATACAGACATTCTGTCATTTCTCCTTAAAATTTTTTAAATACAGTCTATTATAACATAAATGGGCGACTTTTTTCAAGTAATGAATGCGCTTTTCAATGACGCTAGAGGTACTTGCTCGCCTCTCTGATACTAAGGTCAGCTACTAAAAATTCTTTACTCTACCAAAAAGTTCTGAATGGCTGGTATGGCAATTTTACCAAAATTCTCATCAATACGATGTCTTCCACCTTCTACAGTCACCAGTTTAGCATTTGGAATTCTTTTACTCGCATCAACTGAATATTGGTAGGGAGCAGTTGTATCATTGGTTCCATGTACAATTAGAGTAGGAGCAATAATCTTCCTCTGTACATCTTCAATATCAATATCTAGTGCATCTGTCAGATAAATTTTACCCAAGCTAGCATTATGATGTGTCAAACTATCAGGTAGTTGGTCAAATGATGGACTTCCAAGATTTTGATAAGTTTCCTTCACATCATCAAATAAAACATAAGCGGGGAAAATCAGGCCGAGCTTGTAGATTTGTTCAGGATTAGCAGCCGCATACAGGCTTGCTACCACACCACCCTGACTGACACCTATTATGCTCAGATGATCCTTATCAACATAACTTTCTGATGTCAGTTTCTCTACTACGTTCGTTAAGTCTGTTAGCTCTGTTTTAACAGACATTTGAAGCATATCTTGACCACCACTTTTAGAATTATGGCTTCCTCCATAATAGTCAAAACCATAGACCAAAAAGCCTTGCTTTGCTAACAATTGGATATAACCCTTATACATATCAAATGTATTGTTAAAGCCATGTGAGATGACTACTACTGGTAATTTTTTATTTTTATAATCTTTAGGTGCAGTAATTTGACCATACAGGTTTTTATCTTCATAAGTAACCGTATATTCCTCGGTAACAATATCTTCTGTCGGAACTAAATGGCTCTCTTGAGTTTTAGGATGATTGATTCGTTTCTTGACTAGAAGCAGATGAAATATTTTCTTCAACTTGAATACGAGGAGATATATTCTCTCTATTTTTTTCCAAAAATAAAGATTCCTCCTCCTATTACAAGACCGATAGCTAAAATGCTTACAATATATCTCATAGATTTTTCCTTTTTGTTATTTTTTTAATTTATACTCAATGAAAAATCAAAAGAGCAAACTAGGAAGCTAGCGCAGGTTGCTCAAAAACACTGTTTTGAGGTTGCAGATAGAACTGACGAAGTCAGCTCAAACACTGCTTTGAGGTTGTAGATAAGACTGACGAAGTCAGTAACCATATACAGCAAGGTGAAGCTGACGTGGTTTGAAGAGATTTTCGAAGAGTATTAATGTGCTAGTATTAAAACTCCTCATGCCCCACCAAGTGATGCTGAAAGGCATAGACTGCAGCCTGTGTGCGATCGCTGACTTCAAGTTTGGCTAGGATATTGGACACGTGGGTCTTGACCGTCTTGAGAGAGATAAAAAGTTCGTCTGCGATACGCTGATTTTCGTAGCCCTTGGCGATGAGTTGGAGTACATCTCGCTCACGCGCAGTCAGGTCCTCATGTAGTTCTATGTGATTGCGGTGGTATTCGACTTTTTTGCTGACCTCTTGCTCAATGGCCAACTCCCCAGCAACCACCTTACGGACAGCATGGAGCAGTTCGTCGGCACTAGAAGTCTTGAGCATATAGCCCCGAGCACCTGCATTTAAGACAGGCATGATTTTTTCATTGTCCAAATAAGAGCTCACAATCAAAATCTTGGCTTCAGGCCATTCTTTGAGGATAGCCAAGGTCGCATCAATCCCATTCATCTCAGGCATGACAATATCCATGACAATGACATCTGGACACAATTCCAAGGCCAAGTCAATGCCTTGAGCCCCATTGGCCGCTTCCCCTACAACTTCCACATCATCTTGGAGGTCAAAGTAGCTTTTCAAGCCCAATCGGACCATTTCATGGTCATCTACTAGTAAAATTTTCATCTTTACTCCTTTATCATTCCTTATCTAGCAGGGGAATACGAATATCAACTGCCAGCCCTTGTTTAGGCGCTGTCAATAACTGAACCGTACCTGCCATATCTTCAACCCGCTCCTTGATATTACGGAGTCCATAACTCAGCTCATCTAAGCTTTCCAATTGGAAACCAATCCCATTGTCCACCACCTTCAGTTGCAATTCAAAATCTGTCTGATAGAGATAGACATCCAGACAAGTTGCCTGGGCATGGCGGAGGGTATTGCTAATCAACTCTTGCAAGATACGGAAGATATGCTCCTCGATTTTCTTAGGCAATTTCGTCACGTTTTTGCTTGAAACTAACTTTGAGATCACTCTTGTCCTCAAGCTCTTTTAAGAGGATGTGGATTCCCTCAACCAGACTCTTCTGCTCCAGTTCAACTGGTCGCAAATGCAAGAGCAAGACTCGCAAATCCTTCTGGGCGGTTTCTAAAATAGCTGTAACACTCTGCAACTGGATCTGCATCTTTTCTCTATCCAATTTCAAAGCCTGCTGACTGACGCCTGATAAAATCATGTGGGCCGCAAACAACTCCTGACTGACTGTATCGTGCAAATCCCTAGCAATCCGCTTTCGTTCCTTCTCGATGATTTCCTCTTCCTGAGCAAGGCTGTGATTTTCAGCTTTTTGAAGAGCCTCTGTCAAAAGGTTAAGTTTACCTGACAAGGACTTGAAACTGGCATCCAAATCTGGGTCTGCAACCTGAACCACTTCTTGCCCTGCCAATAAACGCTTGAGATTAGCCTGCATTTTTCTTAGAGAAAGCTCTTCGACACCTCTCCAAAACAGGGCTAAGAGACAGGTCATGGACATGCTGAATACCAACAACAAAAAGACAAATTTTTCTGTTTTTTCGACATCATGCAGGAAAATAGACCAGTCAAAGTCAAGGATTTCCAGCAAGCTGTGGGAGAAAAATAAGACAAACAGAAAGGAGGTGAGAGCAATCATTACATAGGCTTGTTTTTTCATCCTCTGACCACCTCAACATCTCCAATCATAGTGGTCAAGAAAATCTTGACACTCTTATTACTCTTGAGATAGTCTCTTGTTTCCTGATGATAGTGTTCATTTCGGAGGGCTCGCTTGGGCTGATTGAAAAAAGTCAAATCACCATAGAGACAGTTAACGCTGAGACTGACTTCCACATCGACAGGTACGATGATTTTGGTCGTTTCCTACCATCTTTCTGAGGATAATGACATTGTCATGATTGGTTAGGATAATCCTCTCCAGATGAATAGTGTCCTTGCCCATGAGGCGAAAGAGATTGATATCATCAAACTGGCAAGTCTGGTAGCTTGAAAAATGATGGAGATTTCCAAACCAACGATTTTTCTCCTTCTTAACCGTCACCACCTCTTCAAAAACCAAATTGGTCTGCTCTTTTTCCTGGTTCATCATCGGATAAAGAAGAAAGAGGCTATAGATAACCGCAACAAAAATAGCTAGAATCACAAAAGGATTGAGCATGATGATGAAAAAGAAAAGAATTGTCGCCACAAGAAGAAAAAAGTTATTGCCCTCTTTACCTGTATAGTAACGAATCAAAAGCAGAAATAGAAATAAAATCAACAGAAAACGCGAAAAATGCTCTGATACCATTAAAATCAGAGCTCCTGTCAAGAGACAGACTTCGATAAACAAAAAGATTTGAAATTTTTTCATAGATGATCCTCTGTTTTCTATTTTAACACAATTCAAAAAAGCCGCCTCGGTCTGAGGATGGAAAAAAGGCGGTGGTTACGCCTTTTTCATCTGATCATTTGCTTCTTTTAATTTTCCATAAAGAAGATAGTCTACTTTTTGCAGATCTGCTATGGTTGCACAATTAAGGGCACACATGATCAAGCGTAGATCTGCTTTCCAGCCTTGAACAATAACAATGACCTCTTCAACCGTGTGGTTTTCTACTAGCTCTAATATGGTCCGAGAGAGACCGACTGCCTTAGCCCCAAAGATCAAACATTTAATCATGTCAAGCGGATTCCGAACGCCTCCACTGACCAAGAGTTCGACCTTGTCTTTCCATTCTTGAGCATTGAGAAGGGCTTGCATGGTAGACTGCCCCCATTGATTGAGGTAATCACGCTGACCACTGCGACGGTTTTCGATATAAGCAAAGCTGGTACCACCACGCCCCGATATATCAAAGGCTCGAACACCCAGTTCATAGGCTCTTTCAATGGTCTTCACATCCATTCCAAAAGCCGACTTCCTTGAGGACAATCGGAACAGGGATTTGCTTGCTATAGTCTGCTAGATGCGATTGCCAGTTTCTGAACTTTCTTTCTCCCTCGGGCATGAGCAACTCCTGCATAACATTGACATGCACTTGTAAAAGTAAAGGATTCATCTCCGTCACAGTCTGAAGTCCTAACTCGACAGGCTTGTCCAGTCAATATTGGTTCCAAGAAGGAGATTTGGATGACTAGACTTGACAGAAAAAAAGAGCATCTGATGGATCTTTGAGAGCCGCACTATAAGATCCCTGTCACAAACAAAAATCCCACAGGCGTCCGCCACCTGAGCCAGCTTTTTGATTGATTTCTTTCCCCTTATCGCTTCCACCTGTCATGGCATTGATATAAAAAGGAAAATCCCACTTTCGACCAGCAAATTCTGTAGACAAATCAATTTCATCTAGGTCATAGAGCGGTAGCGAGGAGTGGATTAACTCCACCTCATCAAAGCTATTATAGGAACTTTTCTGCTCAAGGGCATAGCGGATGTGCTCATCCTTACGATTTATCGTCATGTCCTATCCTTTCTTGGTATAAGAGTTCAATCCCCAGATCGGCCCAACGGTTTTTTAGGATTTCAGTTGATTGCTCATCAAAACTCAAGGCAATACCACAATCACCACCACCAGCGCCGCTACTCTTAGCAACAGCTTGCAAATCTTGACTGGCTTCTTTCAACTGTCTAAGCGAAGGCGTGTAAATATCTGCGCTCAAGCTTTCTAAGAGCTTACTGGCTACTTCTACTTGCTCGATAATTTTTTCTGATTCCCCCTGCTCCAAGGCTTCTACCAAAGAAAGCACCGTTTCTTTTGAGGAACTTAAAAAATTCGGATTTATGTTCTGCTTGATTTGCTGGATCATGTGACTCGATACAGCAACTTCCTTGGTCCATCCCACTAGGAAATCGCATTCTAAAGTTGGTTTCACTTGTGAGATAGAAAAGCCCCAATCACGCTCCAGAACTGTCGCCAAGTTTTCTTCTTTCAACCAAGCTGCTACCTTCTGACGATCAAATGACTGGTAGAGAACCAAATCTTCTGTCACAATACAGGCAAGGTCTCCCATAGAGCCATTATCTCCTCGTTTAAGCAGGACAGCACTGGCTAGCTTGAATAAGAGATTCTGATCAACCGAAAGATTATACAGAGCCAGCAAAGCCTTGATAACCAAGACAACGACGCTGCCGCTAGAACCGAGACCAAACTTTTTCCCTTCTCGTTCCATTTTTCCTCGAATTTCTAGAGAAAAAGGTCGCAAGGTCTGCCCACGATCGGCGAGGAAGTCATTCATTAAAGCAATCGTTTCTTGAATCAAGCTGTAGTCAGGATTTGGCGTCAAATCCACTGCGAGATTAAACATATCTGAGTAGATACGGTAGTTGTCAAAAAAGGCAATCTCTCCCCTCATATAGATAGGAATGGCCTTTATCAAGGCCAACTGCCCTGGTTCTAGAATAGCATATTCGCCTGCCCAATAGAGTTTTCCGCAAGTTTTAACAGCAATCATCTTGGCTCAAATCCTTTGTTTTTGACACAATCAAGCGATAACGTTGACCGAAGATTTCAGATAAATGCTCCAAGTCTTTCTCTTGACAGAGGACCTTGACATTGGGACCAGCATCCATGGTAAAGTAGCAATCTTCTCCTTGCTCACGAAGCTGACGAACAAAGTCCATGGCTTCATAAGATGCATCGGTCAGATAAGAAAAGGCTGGTGATGCTGTTTTTGTCGTAGCGTGCATAGCCAGGGCATTTTTCTCAGTCAATTCCCCAACCTTGGCAAAGTCATTTTCCTTGAGATAAACCAGCATATCCTGATAATCCTTCTCAGACTGACGCACCCAGTCGTCAAAAGTCGTCGAAGTTTCCACACAAAGTTTCATCCCGTCACGGCTAGAGATTGGTTTTTTCTTGTCCTCTAGCACCAACATCATCATAGCTAGTTTCAAGTCTGTCTCTACAGGGTAAATTTCTCCACTATCCTTATCCCAGGCACCGAGTGGTCCATAAAAACTCCGAGAAGAAGAACCTGAGGCAAACTTAGCTTCCTGCGCTAACTGGCTTCTATCCAATCCAAGCTTGAAATAGGCATTGCAAGCCTTGACTAGGGCAGACAAACCACTAGAACTTGAGGACAGGCCCGCTGCCGTAGGCATATTGTTTTGAGTATCGATACGGATAAAGCCCTCACCAGCTGGACGGTAGCGGTCAATAATCTTACTCATCTTGGCATGCTCCGCCTCATTTTGTAGCTGACCATTGATATAAAAGGCATCAGCCGTCGCATGAGCTGGTAGAGGTGACAAGGTCGTCTCTGTGTACATATTTTCCAAAGTCAAAGAAATACTGCTAGTAGCAGGAACCATCTCTTTTTCTTTTTTCTTTCCCCAATATTTGATAATAGCAATATTTGCGTAGGAACGTACTGTTACAGGCTCTCTATCCATGTCTGAACAGCTCCTTTCTCTTCTAATCTTTCTGCTAGTTCTTGTGCGTCTGTCAAATCAGCTGCCAAGGCTATGATACAGCCTCCTAGCCCACCACCACTCATCTTGGCACCCAGAGCACCATAGCTAAGAGCCGTTTCAACCAAAGAATCTGCCTCAGGGCTACTAACACCAATTTCTTTTAGATGTAAATGTGCTTGACTGAGGATTTGTCCCAGTCCTTCAGCATCTTTTCGTGAAATCGCATCCTCTGCCTGCTGGGTCAATTCCCCCAAGGCATGCAAAAACGGTAGGGCATCCTTGCCCTTACTTTGAACCACTTGGATGGCTTCACGAGTGTGACCATAAACGCCCGTATCTGCAATTACCAAATAGGTGGATAGTTCCATCTCAAGCTCTGTAAATCCTATATTTTTAATAAAGCGAATAGGTTGGTCACTGAGGCAGGTCTTGGCATCTAACCCACTAGGATTCATATGGGCAATCATCTCTGCTCGATTGACCAAAATTTCCAAGACATCATGAGGAAGTTGAGCCTGATAGTAATCAAAGACGGCACGAACGGCAGCAATACTGATTGCAGCTGACGATCCCATCCCCCGTTTTTCAGGAATAGCCGAATCGATCTCACAGCGAATACAGGCTTCTTTAATATCTAAATACTCTAGCGAAGCATACACCGCCATAGACAAGGTATCTTCCTCATAAAGACGCCAGGGACTTTTAGCTGGGACCACCTTACAAGTCACCTCCACTTCTAAGAGAGGCAAGGAAATAGCAGGATAACCGTAAACGACCGCATGCTCACCTATTAAAATAATTTTACTATGTGCCTGACCGACACCCACTTCTTTTGTCATTCTTTCCTTTTGTTAGACGAAAAACCGTCTTATTTTAAAACTAGTATTTATTTTCTTCTATCTATTTTATTATATTTTCATAAAAAAAGCGATTGTTTCCTTTCACACTCACTTCTTTTCATGATGTTTATCCTAGAAGTATTTATCAAAAATCTAGTTTAGATATTTTTTTAAAAAATACAAGAAAAAGCAGTTACACAACTGTGTACTGACCCCAAAAAGTTAGACAATTAATTTATCCGAAGGATTTAGTTCTGTATTGCACAGGACTGAGTCCTTTTAATTTTACCTTAATGCGTTTATTGTTGTAGTAATCAATATAATCTACAATGGCTTGTTCCAATTGATTAAGCGACTGAAATGACTTCTCATATCCATAAAAACATTTCCGATTTCAGAATGCCAAAGAAGGACTCCATCATGCCGTTGTCTGGGCTGTTACCTTTACGTGACATAGATGGCTGAATTCCCTTACTCTCTAAGAAGCGATGATAAGAATCGTGTTGGTATTGCCAGCCTTGGTCACTATGGAGAATTGTATTCTCGTAGCGCTTTTCTGTGAAAGCCTGTTTCCAACATCGTTTTTACTTGTTCTAAATTAGGCGAACAAGAAAGATTATAAGCTGATGATTTCGCTGTTAAAACCATCTAAAACTGGAGATAAGTAAAAGCTTTTGAGCGCTTGCTGGAATGGCAAATTCTGTCACGTCCGTATAGCACTTTTTCCATTGGTTTAGCTGCTTCAAATTGGCGTTGAATAAGGTTGTCTGCTTTCTTGCCAACATCTCCTTTATGAGAAGAATACTTGCGTTTCTTGCGGATTCTAGCTTGTAAATTGAGCACTTTCATCAAGCGTTGAACTCTTTTATGATTGACCACATAACCACGATTTCTTAATTCTAAATGAATTCGACGATATCCGTAATTTCCTTTGTGTTCGGTAAAAAAATAGCTTGAATTTCAGTTTTAAGCTTTTGATCCTTATCTGGTTTGTCTAGCTGTTTCAAATGATAGTAGTAGGTCGAACGAGCGAGTTTAATGGTTTTTAGAAGAATATCTAACGAAAAATCAGTGATTAATTCTTGAACAATTTCTGTCTTTTCTTCTTTCTCTTTCTTTCCTCCTTCAAGCGAAGTTCTCTCAACTTTTTAGGATAGCATTCTCCGCTCTCAGATACTCGTTTTTCTGCTTGAAGGCGTTCTAACTCTGTCATCTCTTCGGGTTTCTTCTTTGGTTTACGTCCCATTTTAGATGGTCTCCCTTTTGTTTTCTCAACAATAGTATACCTGTTTTTCTTGTATTGTGCCATCCAATTTGGAAGCATACCACGATTTGGGAGAGCATATTCGAGAGAAACTCTATCTTGAGACCAATTTTTCATGTAGGGACTTTATCAATCATTTCTTGTTTTAAACGAGGGAGAATAGTAACGATTTTTCCCTTTTTGACGAACTCCATTCCGTAACGATCAATCAATTTAATCATGTACCTAAGATTAGAATTGTTTTATCCCAAATTTATTTGAAAGCTTCTCTATACTATATCCTTGTTTTTCTAAGTTCATAGATCTGAACTTTATCATCATAAGTTAATTTCATAATAAAAACACCCCAAAAGTTAGATTTTTTCTGTCTAACTTTTGGGGTGCAGTTCACTGCAACTGCTTTTCTATTCTTGCATGGTGTAACCAACACCACGAACGGTTTTAATGTAGCTTTTTTGACCTTTTACATCAAGCTTGCTACGTAGATAACGGATATAGACATCCACGATATTAGTTTCAGTCGCACTTGCATACTTCCAGACACTTTCCAACAACTGCTCACGAGTCAGAACTTTCTTGCTTCCCATAAGAGTAGCCAAAAGGTCATATTCACGACGGGTCAGAGCAATCATCTCCTCGCCACGATAAACGGTATGATGTTCTACATCCATACGCAGATTGCGGTAAGATGTTGGAACCTTCATCTGACTACAGTGTTGGTCGATAAAGTCTCGACCTCGGAAAATCGCTGAAATACGAGCTACCAGATTCTCAATAATAACCGGCTTATAGATGTAAGAAACGGCGAAGCGTTGGATTGTATCAATCTGATCTTGCAATTTTTCTCGATGGTCCAAGACCATGATGACTGAAGCCGGCTTAGTCCGACTCAGCTTATCTGCAAAATCCTGGGCTGTCATATCCCCCAGATGAGCGTTCAATAAAATCAAGTCATAGTCTGTCTGAAAAGCCATGGAGAGGCTTTTGCCCCTCCTCAACCTGATCAACTCGGTATTGCTCTTTTTGGAGTTCCAAACTTAAAAAATGAGCTAGATTTCGTTCTTTCTCAAGTAATAAAATCCGTTTCCTCATGGCAAACCTACTTATTTTTCGTCATACCAAGAGTAGTGGAAGGTCCTTCTTTGTCTTTACGTTGGTAAGTGTGGGCACCAAAGTAGTCACGTTGCGCTTGAATCAAGTTAGCTGGAAGGTCAGCTGAACGGTAGCTATCAAAGTAAGTAATAGCTGCTGAGAAAGTTGGCACTGGCACACCAGCTTGAACAGCAAGAGCTACGATATCACGCACTGCTTGTTGGTACTTAGCAGTAACATCCAAGAAATACTCATCCAAAAGAAGGTTGGCAAGGTCTGCATCACGGTTGTAAGCATCTGTAATCTTTTGCAAGAAACGAGAACGGATGATACAGCCATCACGCCAGATAGATGCGATGTCTGCAAATGGCAAGTTCCAGTTGTTTTCTTTAGAAGCTACACGCAATTGAGCAAAACCTTGTGCGTATGAAATGATTTTTGAGAAGTAAAGGGCTTGACGGATTTTTTCAATCAACTCAGCCTTGTCTCCTTCAAATTTGAAGGCAGCTGGTTTTGGAAGAACCTTGCTAGCATGCACGTTCTTCTTTGTAAGTTGAAATGTAACGTGCAAATACTGACTCAGTGATTAGTGACAATGGCACACCAAAGGTCAAGCGATGATTGACTAGTCCATTTTACCAGTTCCCTTGTTACCTGCAGCATCAAGGATATAGTCTACAATTGGTCCATTTTGACCTTCATCGTCTTTACGGCTCAAGATATCAGCTGTGATTTCAATCAAGTAGCTGTCAATTCTCCCTTGTTCCACTCAGTAAAGATTTCAGCCATATCTTCTGCAGAAAGACCTAGCAAGTGTTGCATCAAGTCATAGCTTTCTGCGATCAATTGCATATCACCATACTCGATCCCGTTATGAACCATTTTCACATAGTGACCCGCTCCATCAGGACCGATGTAAGTCACACATGGTTTGCCATCTTCTGGTGCTTTAGCTGAGATTTCTTCAAGAACATCCGCAACCAATTCGTAGGCCTCTTTTTTTGTCCACCAGGCATGATAGAAGGACCTTCAAAGGGCACCTTTTTCACCACCAGAAACTCCAGTACCGATAAAATTGATACCTGAGTTTGCCAATTCTTCATTACGACGGATTGTATCTTTGTAGAAAGTGTTTCCTCCGTCAATCAAGATATCACCCTTGTCAAGGTGTGGAAGAAGGGCTTGGATAGTAGCATCTGTACCAGGTCCAGCTTGAACCATGAGCATGATACGACGAGGTTTCTCGATTGAGTTTACAAAACTTTCAACGTCATAGCTTGGTACAAAGTTCTTTTCAGGATGGCAAGCAATTACATCTTCAGTTTTTTCTTTACTACGGTTGTAAATAGCAACTGTGTAACCACGAGATTCAATATTAAGGGCAAGGTTACGACCCATTACGGCCATACCAACAACACCAAAGTTAGCTTTTGTCATGTGACACTCCTCTTATTTGATTTGTTTTATTTTATCATTTTTAATGTTGAAAAGAAAGAATTTTGTAACGACTGCTTAGTAGTCCAAAGCATCCGCATGTCCTGAACCATTTCCAACAAAATAACCTGTCTTACAGTTAAGTGTAAACAGATAAGTTCCATCTGGCTTATAAAGGTTATAGTAACCATTACCGTTTACAATATTAACACGTTCGAGGATATATTGGTTTCCAGTGATATAACCTCGTGAACGTGAAGTCTCTAATATTTTTTCCAATACACCCGGAGAAAATTCCCAAGCTGAATTTCCACTATCATCAATAGCAGACTGATTATAAGGAACGCGACTAACACTTCTTTGAAGAGAAATACCTGTACTCGAGAGCCCCATATTCACCTCACTGCTAGCTTCTCTTCTTTCATTTGAACTTGAATTTGATGTACTTGGACTCGTTTCTGAACTAGCAGTAGAACTCGCTTGGCTAGAACTATCTTGTTTACTTGAACTAGAGGTTGTCGTTTGTTGACTCTTCCCGAGACTAATAGCCTTATTTAGCAATTTGTCAAGTTCTGTATTACCTGTCTTCGTCTCAATAAAAGTAGCACCTTTTTTGGCTTTCGCATTAGTATCTACGACACCATCCGTAAGTACGGGAGTTTCAAACAGGGCATTGACATCTTGGACAGCTTTAATTTGACTTGCAAGACTATCATATTTTGACTTAGAAAGAGCATATTCACGACTACCCTCCAATTTATCTAATAGTGACTTGAGCTTGCTTAGCTGATCAAACTGACTATTTTTCAAGGCAGTTTTATTGATATCTGTGTAAAAAGCGTCATATAGGTTATTAAATTCTTCGCTATCTGCTTGACTATTTGAAGTTGATTGAGAAGTTTGGATTTCCTTGGTTGAACGAGAAACTTGACGGTAAACATAATAAGCTCCTACACAGATAATCATTGTTAAAAGAAGCGAGACTAACACGAAAAAATTTTTTCTTACTTTTTCTTGAATCATTTTGATCCAATAGAAAGAGATTTTCATTGTCTTCTACTTCTTTACTACTCTCACTTAAAAACTCATCCACTACAACTAAAGGATCCATTCCTTTTTCATCCTCACCATTAAACAATGGAGTGGTAATTTCTTCAGAACTCGACACTTCCTCCGAATAGACATCCGTCCCTTCTTGAGATTCACGCACTTCCTGAATCAATTCATCCAAACTCTGAGTTTCAACTAATTCCTCTTTTTCTCCTGACGAGACCGAAAACTTGTCTGCTTCTATTTCATCTTTATGCTGCTTCACATACTTATCTAAAATAGAATCACTAGCCAGTACTCCTGCTTTCACTTCTTCATTTTTACGCATAGCTTGTCCAACTGTTAACTCTTTTGCTTCGTCAAAATCATATTGCAACTCTTGATATTCCGTTTTACGACGGTCACGTCTTTTTTTACCCATTTTTTAGCCTTTCTACTTCAATTCCTGACGTTTCACACGCTGACCAAAATATTGATACAAATCAACTTTTAAAGTTCCATTGTACAACTTACGCTTCTTGTCCGCCTGACTGCCAGTACTTGATCTCAAATGCTTCATCACTGGTTAGGATAAATTTGCTCCACGTTTTCAGCGGTGCAAATACTCGACCCATTTCAGAATAAAGCTTGGTAACCCCTGCATCATCTGACAAACGTTCACCATAAGGCGGGTTAGAGATAATCACTCCATTAATTTTATCCGAACGTAAATCCTGCACACGCATCTGCTTAAAGGTAATATCTCCTGCAACCCCTGCCGCCTGAGCATTAGCCTTAGCAATTTCCACCATACGTGCATCGATATCACATCCCATAATATCCAGTTCCAGTTCATGATCCACTTTCTTAGCTGCTTGTGTACGAACTTCTTGAATCAGTCGATCGCTAATCCAGTTCCATTCCTCAAAAAGCAAAAGGAGCGACGAAGACCAGGAGCCATCTTTCTAGCAATCATAACTGCCTCGATACAGAAAGTTCCCGAACCACAGGTTGGATCTATCAGAGGCTTATCCGGATACCAGTTAGAAAGTTGCAAAATAGCCGCTGCCATATTTTCCTTGATAGGAGCCCCACCTTTTTCGGTACGATAGCCTCGTTTAAAGAGACTGGATCCTGTCGTATCAATCATGACAGTTGCTATATCCTTGAGAATAGAGACCTCAATCTTAAACTCAGGACCATTCTCCATTAAAGGAACACCTTCTGGACGGGCATAATGTTTTTGCAACTTCTTAACAACAGCTTTCTTAGAGATAGCCTGAACACTTGGCTCGTTATGTAGTTTTGATTTGACACATTTGGCTTTTGAAATAGGGAAACGTGCTCCAAGTGGCAGATAGTTTTCCCAATCTAGGGCAAATACTCCTTGAAACAACTCCTCAAAAGTCTTAGCAGGAAAACTCCCTACCAAAATCTTGATACGGTCTGCTGCACGGAGCCAGAGATTGGTCTCAATAATAGATTTGGTGTCTCCTTTAAAACGAACACGCCCATTTTCAATCTGACAGTCATACCCCAAATCACGCACTTCTCGTCCTACCACTGCTTCAAGACCTGCGGCTGCCGTTGCAATTAAATTAAATTCTTTTTTCATGTTACAGTCTTTAAAGACCTTTCTCTTGTTCACTTTAAAAAATGAGGTTGAGAAATTTTCTCAGCCCCAACCTATATGCAATTTTCTATAAGCCATGTTTTGTTCCAGAAGTGACTAGGATCACTTCCTTCGATAATCATCTGTCTACCACTACCAGCTCTAGCTGATAGCAGTCAGAGTACTACGTTCGTTTCCGTGTACTCCATGCCCCGACCAAAATTTGGGTTGCTAGCTTGAGGGGTTTACCGCGTTCCACTCTCTCTGTTTCCAGAGAGACTCCGTCACTGTGGCACTTTCAAGTCTACTCTGACCTATCCAATGACTTAGCCATTTCGACTGCCGTAACGATTTCTCGTCCCTAGGCTTATGGTTTCGCCTAGCACAAACACTACAGGCATCACAGCCTGTGCTAGCATGGACTTTCCTCATGAAAAATATCTCTTCACGCGATTATCCAAAAATTGCATGATTTAAATCAACTCCTATATATCTGAGCTATCTAAAATTTGTTTACCAAAAACTTCTTTTTCAAGACGATTCAGACGCTTCAAAATATCAAAATTCGTCATTGAGCTTGTGCCAGCTACCTCAAGAGCTTCCGCTTGAACTGATGACACTTGTGGTTTACGAGACAACTCGTCTTTCAACTCTGAAATTTCCTGACGGAGAGACTTGACCAAGGCAGCATAGGTTTCATAATCCTTGATGACATCGTCTAAAAATTCATCAACTTCCACCTTGCTATATCCACGAACTTCACGTCCAAACTCTTGCTCAAAAACATCTTTTGCTGTAAAAATAATATCTGCCATCACTCTCTCCATTCTCAGTTGCTAATAGTATTATTATATAAAAAAGGCAAACAAAAATCAAGGTCAAAGCCTTACTTTTCAGAAAAAATTTCTGCCACCTCATTTAAGATGTCAAATGTTAGTCTTTTTACCCGATAACCTTCTTCACTTTTCATCAAATCGTCCATAAATTTTAATTTAGTTTCATTCTCTGGATCATAGAAAAAATAGGCCAAATCTGTATTATCTAGTAAAAACCGTTGGTAGTCGCGCAATTGTCCCTTATGTTCAAAACTAGGATAAGCATATTTAACAAAGTCCACTTGCTTAAATTGGCTTAGCTTGAGCTGATTTGCTTCATTCCATTTTTGTCCATGAGTTTCAAAATCAAAGATAGTCGCTAGCTGAAACTTGTAATCTTCCTTCATTTCACTTGCAACATCTAACACCCATGATTCAAATCCCAAATTTCCTGTAAAGACTAGCCAATCAACTCCTTCTTCAGCTAAACTTTTTAAGTCCTGTTGAATGGCTTTTTTAATAATTTTTGTACGAATATCCTTTTCATTGAATAATCCCAAATCAAAATGAGAATAGCCCATAATTAAAGCAACAGTCATTTTTACACCTTTCTTTATATTTTATGGTATAATAGAGTGATGTTATTGTACCAATAAGGAGAAATATGGTCAACTATCCTCATAAAATTTCATCAAAAAGACTATCCTCCTTTCAAATCCCAAAAATTTCGCAAATAGGGGAATGTCTTTTGAAAAAGATGATCAATGCAACCAACGACTACTATTTGTCTCAGGGCTTGCTGTCATTCACAAAAAAACCAACTCCTATTCAAATCGTCCGCGTGGACTATCCACAACGAAGTCGAGCAAAGATTGTTGAAGCCTATTTTTAGACAAGCCTCAACGACTGATTATTCTGGCGTTTATGATGGATATTACATCGACTTTGAAGCGAAGGAAACTAAACAAAAAAATGCAATCCCGATGAAGAATTTTCATCTTCATCAGATTCATCACATGAAACAAGTTCTTGATCAAAAAGGTATTTGCTTCGTTCTACTTCACTTTTCTTCTCAACAAGAAACTTACTTATTGCCGGCACTTCATTTGATTTCCTTTTATCATCAAGATAAAGGACAAAAATCAATGCCACTTGGATATATTCAAGAATTTGGATTCAAAATTGAAACTAGTGCCTTCCCTCAAATTCCCTATCTCGATGTTGTTAGAGAACACTTATTAGGTGGTAAAACATGATTAACAAAGAAACTATCCTACGTTTAACTAAATATATAGGCATCGGCCTCTTATCTTTATTCTTAACAGCCTTTGTACTTGGAGGAAGTGTATTTCTTTACTATGTAGCCAAGTCTCCTGCCTTATCTGAAAGTAAATTAGTCGCAACCACTTCTAGTAAAATTTACGATAATAAAAATGAACTGATTGCTGATTTGGGCTCTGAGCGTCGTGTAAATGCCCAAGCTAGTGAAATTCCTACGGATTTGGTAAATGCAATCGTATCGATAGAAGACCATCGTTTTTTCAACCACCGTGGTCTTGATACAATTCGAATCATAGGAGCTTTTCTTCGCAACTTGAAAAGTAACTCCCTTCAAGGAGGATCCACACTCACCCAGCAATTAATTAAGTTGACCTATTTCTCAACCTCTACTGCAGATCAGACTATTTCACGTAAAGCCCAGGAAGCTTGGTTAGCTATTCAATTAGAACGCAAAGCAACTAAACAAGAAATACTGACCTATTACGTTAATAAAGTCTATATGTCAAATGGTAATTATGGTATGCAAACTGCTGCACAAACCTATTATGGCAAGGATTTAAAAGAACTTTCTTTAGCTCAACTTGCCTTACTAGCTGGAATGCCACAGGCGCCAAACCAATATGATCCTTATTCTCATCCAGAAGAAGCTTTAGAACGGCGTAATTTGGTTCTTTCTGAAATGAAGGGACAAAAATACATCACCGCAGAACAATACGAAAGTGCTATAAATACCCCAATTACAGATGGTCTACAAAGTCTAAAATCGACAAATAGTTATCCTGCTCATCTAGATAACTACCTCAAGGAAGTTATCAACCAAGTTGAGCAAGAAACCGGCTACAACCTTCTAACAACAGGTATGGATGTCTACACAAATGTGGATCAAGATGCTCAAAAACGTCTATGGGATATTTATAATACAGATCAATATGTCTCTTATCCTGACGATGATATGCAAGTTGCTTCTACTGTTATTGATGTCTCTAATGGTAATGTTATTGCGCAACTCGGTTCTCGTCACCAAGCAAGTAACGTTTCATTTGGAACAAACCAAGCCGTAGAAACTAATCGTGACTGGGGTTCAACAATGAAACCAATCACAGATTATGCCCCTGCTTTAGAATATGATATCTATGACTCTACTGCGACTACTGTTCGTGATGTCCCGTACAATTATCCTGGAACAAACACCCCTGTTTACAACTGGGATAGAGGATACTATGGTAATATTACCTTACAATATGCACTCCAACAATCTCGAAATGTTCCTGCTGTAGAAACTCTAAATAAAGTTGGATTGAATCGGGCAAAAACTTCTAAATGGCTTTAGGAATCGACTATCCTGATATATATTACTCCAATGCTATTTCAAGTAATACAACTGAATCAAGTAAACATTATGGAGCAAGTAGTGAAAAATGGCTGCTGCCTATGCCGCATTTGCAAATGGTGGTATTTACCATAAACCCTATGTATATAAATAAAGTTGTGTTTAGCGATGGCAGTGAAAAAGAATTCTCTGATTCTGGTACACGAGCTATGAAAGAAACGACTGCCTACATGATGACAGAAATGTTAAAAACAGTTTTAACATCAGGAGCTGGTTATAATGCCTATATTCCTTGGATTCCTCAGGCCGGCAAGACAGGTACTTCTAACTACACAGATGATGAGATTGAAAACCATATCAAAACCAGACAACTTGTAGCTCCTGATGAACTATTTACTGGATATACTCGCAAAATACTCTATGGCAGTTTGGACGGGCTATACAAATCGTCTTACACCAGTCGTAGGTAATGGATTAACAGTTGCTGCTAGAGTCTATCGCTCCATGATGACCTATCTAACTGAAAATAACCATCCTGAAGACTGGTCTATCCCAGATGGTTTATACAGAAATGGAGGGTTTATCTTTAAAAATGGTGCTCGAAATACTTGGACGGCACCTGTAATCCAAGAAACTCCAGTCGTAGAAAATTCAACATCTTCAACTGAAGAGCCTACATCAAATACAACTACAACTGAAACCAATGGACAACAAAAACAATTCTACCAATTCAAATTCAAATCAACGTACTACAATCCAAGGTGAGCAGCCACCATTTGTCCAGCAACGATAAATATTGAATAGTAGCACCTTTGAGATTTCAATCTCAAGGGTGCTTTTTTTATCTATCCAACATATTTTAGTAGATTATACAAGACAAAAGAGCCTCGAAAAAAGGTATTGCAACTTGCTAATACCTTTTTGAGGTGCTTTTTGATATGAGCCAATGTTTTCTCAATAGGATTGTACTCAGGTGAGTAGGGGGGAAGAGGTAAAAGTTTATGCCCAAGCTCTTCACACAAGAGTTCTAGCTTACCCATTCTATGCAATTTTGCATTATCCATAATAATAACTGATGGTGTATTTAATATTGGTAAGAGAAACTTCTGAAACCAAGCTTCAAAAAACTCGCTCGTCATTGTCTCTTCGTAAGTCATTGGAGCGATTAACTCACCATTTGTTAGCCCTGCAAGCAAAGAAATCCTCTGATATCTTCTTCCAGATACTTTACCCCTTATTAACTGACCTTTTAATGAGCGACCATATTCTCGATAAAAATAAGTATCGAACCCTGTTCCATCAATATAAACAAGTGCTAGATGCTTTAAACTATTAAAAATTTTAAGAAATAAAAGCTACTTTTTCTGGGTCTTGTTCATAGTAGGTGTGATTCTCTTTTTCGAGTGTAGCCCATAGCTTTAAGAGCATAGTGAATGGTAGTTGGGTGACAGCCAAATTCAGCAGCTATCTCAGTCAAGTAAGCGTCTGGATTGTCAGTAAGATAGTTTTTAAGTCTATCTCTGTCAACCTTTCTTGGTTTTGTTCCTTTTACTTGATGGTTTAGCTCTCCTGTTTTCTCTTTTTAGCTTTAACCAGCTATAAATGGTATTACGTAAGATTTTGGAAAGGTCTGATGCTTCTGTTATACTACCTGTTCGCTCACAATAAGAGAGAACTTTTTACGAAAAATCTATTGAAGATGCAATAAGAAGCTTATACCACATTATGTACTATTTTTGGTTCAGTTTACTATAAATTATTTTTTTCTAACTTTTGAGGTCAATACAAAATTAGATTTTTAGTATAACTATTGGGTCAATGTTAAAAATCCCATGCCAGATTGTTGTGCATCACACTTGTGACTCAGCTAGCGTCCTAGCAGACGCATCAAAAGCTAGAAAATACCTTGATTGGAAGGCTAGCTACTCCCTCGAAGATATTATTTTATCGGATTATCGTTGGCGTGTTAAAGAAGGCAAAAACATTTTAGAATAGGAGAACAAAGGAGAAAGTCTTGTTGCGCTCTCCTTATTTTATTCATTAAATTGTCAGAAAATTTATTGACAGATTAAAGAAATCGTGTTACAGTAATATCCGCAGGTATCTTTCGATATCAAATCTACATGAAAGGACGGGGTATGAAACTTTCTCATTATTTAATTGGCTTACTTCTACTCCTAGTCTTTCTCTCTATTAGCATTGGGACCAGTGATTTTTCATGGGGAAAGCTCTTTGCTTTCGACCAGCAGACCTGGCTTCTCTTTCAAGAGTCCCGTCTTCCAAGGACCATTAGCATTCTCCTTGCGGCCTCTAGTATGAGTATGGCAGGACTTCTCATGCAGACTATCACTCAAAATCAGTTTGCTGCTCCGAGTACAGTTGGAACCACTGAAGCCGCCAAACTGGGAATGGTGCTGAGCCTCTTTGTCTTTCCGTCGGCTAGTCTGACTCAAAAGATGCTCTTTGCTTTTGTTTCATCCATCGTATTTACCCTCTTCTTCCTAGCCTTTATGACCATTTTTACTGTAAAGGAAAGGTGGATGTTACCTCTGATTGGGATCATCTATAGTGGGATTATTGGTTCTGTGACAGAAGTTATCGCCTACCGTTTCAATCTGGTTCAGAGTATGACAGCTTGGACCCAAGGCTCCTTCTCCATGATTCAGACTCATCAGTATGAATGGCTCTTCTTAGGCCTCATTATCCTGATAGCCGTTTGGAAATTATCCCAAACCTTTACCATCATGAATCTAGGGAAAGAAACCAGTGAAAGTTTGGGGATTTCTTACTCTCTACTTGAAAAACTGGCTCTCTTTCTGATTGCATTAACGACAAGCGTCACCATGATTACCGTGGGTGGCTTACCATTTCTCGGAGTTATTGCTCCCAATCTTGTTCGCAAGCGCTATGGAGATAATCTAAGTCAGACCAAACTCATCGTCGCACTGGTCGGTGCCAATCTAGTTCTGGCCTGCGACATCCTATCCCGAGTTCTGATTCGGCCCTATGAGCTGTCTGTCAGCCTCTTGCTAGGAATCATTGGTAGCCTCGTCTTTATCCTACTTCTCTGGAGAGGGGGACGAAAAGATGCAGTCTAAAAGCAAACATACTAAGCTCTTCTGGATTCTCATTATTCTTGCCATCGGAGCTTGTCTCCTCTACTTTTGGCCCATCACTCACTTGTCAGCCTTTGCTTGGAAACTTCGTTCCCAAAAGATCATCGTTTATCTCTTGGTAGCTATCGCAACTGGGATTTCGACCATTAGTTTTCAAACCCTGACGGAAAATCGCTTCCTGACGCCAAGTATTTTGGGAATCGAATCCTTCTACGTCCTACTGCAAACTCTGCTACTGGTTTTTGAAAGCAAGTTTCTGCAACTTGGTAAGTCTCCTATTTTAGAATTTCTAGTTTTGCTTCTGCTTCAATCCCTCTTCTTTCTTGCCTTACAAGGCTACTTGAAGACACTGATGAAACAAGATCTGGTCTTCATCCTGCTGATCTGTCTAGCCCTCGGAAGTCTCTTTCGAAATATCAGTACCTTCCTTCAGGTTCTGATGGATCCAAACGAATACGATAAACTGCAGAACAGTCTCTTTGCCTCCTTTCAACATCTCAACACTTCCATCCTAGCCATTGGTTCTCTGATTATCCTTGCTTTGACCATCTTTTTCTTTCGAAAAGCAGTCATTCTGGATGTCTTGCACCTACAAAGAGAAACGGCTCAGATATTGGGACTCGATGTTGAAAAAGAACAGAAAGAACTCCTCTGGGGTATCGTGCTTTTGACCTCAACGGCCACCGCCTTGGTAGGACCTATGGCCTTCTTCGGATTTATGCTAGCTAATCTAACCTATCTAATCATCAAAGATTATCGACATAAGTTACTCTTTATCGTAGCCATTCTGGTCGGATTTATCAGTTTGGCCTTGGGGCAAGCCCTCATTGAACGAGTTTTTGCGCTGGAAATTCGCATCAGCATGATTATCGAAAGTGTAGGAGGTCTCCTATTCTTTATCTTACTATACAGGAGGGCGCGTCGGTGAAACTGGAAAACATTGACAAATCTATTCAAAAACAGGATATTTTGCAAGGTATTTCGCTTGAAGTCAGTCCTCAGAAACTGACAGCCTTCATTGGTCCAAATGGTGCTGGAAAATCGACTCTCCTCTCCATCATGAGCAGACTGACCAAGAAAGATCAGGGGATTCTCAGTATCAAAGGTCGTGAAATCGAGAGCTGGAATTCGCAAGAACTAGCCAAAGAGCTCACCATTCTAAAGCAGAAAATCAATTACCAAGCCAAATTGACGGTTGAAGAACTGGTCAGTTTTGGACGTTTTCCCTACAGCCGAGGTCGACTGAGACCAGAAGATTGGGAAAAAATCCGAGAAACTCTGGACTATCTGGAACTGACCAACCTAAAAGACCGCTACATCGATAGCCTATCTGGAGGCCAGCTCCAGCGGGTCTTTATCGCTATGGTACTGGCCCAGGATACAGACTTTATCTTGCTGGACGAACCACTCAACAATCTCGATATCAAGCAAAGCGTCAGCATGATGCAGATTCTTCGGAGACTGGTGGAAGAACTCGGCAAGACCATTATCATCGTCCTCCACGATATCAACATGGCCAGTCAGTATGCAGATGAAATTGTTGCCTTCAAGGACGGCAAAGTCTTTAGCAAGGGAACAACCAATCAAATCATGCAGTCTAACCTCCTCAGTCAACTTTATGAGATTCCCATCACGCTAGCTGATATCAATGGTAAAAAAATCTGTATCTATAGCTAGTAACATAGAAGCTCAAGTTAGAGAACCTTCAGTCTCTTAGTCAATAAGACCAAGAGACTCCCTAAATCGTTATCACATTTTAAAAAGGAGAAATCATGAAAACATCCCTTAAACTTTATTTCACTGCCCTAGTGGCCAGCTTCTTACTTCTACTTGGTGCATGCAGTACAAATACAAACTCAAGCACTAGCCAGTCGGAAACAAGCAACTCTGCTCCAACAGAGATAACCATTAAAAGTTCACTAGACGAAGTCAAACTTTCAAAAGTTCCTGAAAAAATTGTGACCTTTGACCTTGGTGCTGCGGATACTATTCGTGCTCTAGGATTTGAAAAAAATATCGTTGGAATGCCTACAAAAACAGTACCAACCTATCTCAAAGACCTAGCTGGAAAAGTTAAAAATGTTGGTTCTATGAAAGAACCTGATTTAGAAGCTATCGCCGCCCTTGAGCCTGATTTGATTATTGCTTCCATACGTACACAAAAATTCGTAGACAAATTCAAAGAAATCGCCCCAACAGTTCTCTTCCAAGCAAGCAAGGACGACTACTGGACTTCTACCAAGGCTAATATAGAATCCTTAGCAAGCGCCTTTGGTGAAACTGGTACACAGAAAGTCAAGGAAGAATTGGCCAAGCTAGACAAGAGCATCCAAGAAGTCGCTACTAAAAATGAAAGTTCTGACAAAAAAGCCCTTGCTATCCTCCTCAACGAAGGAAAAATGGCAGCCTTTGGTGCCCAATCTCGTTTCTCTTTCTTGTACCAAACCTTGAAATTCAAACCAACTGATACTCAATTTGAAGATTCTCGCCACGGACAAGAGGTCAGCTTTGAAAGTGTCAAAGAAATCAATCCTGACATCCTCTTTGTCATCAATCGTACCCTTGCCATCGGCGGGGACAACTCAAGCAACGATGGCGTCCTAGAAAATGCCCTTATCGCTGAAACACCTGCCGCTAAAAATGGTAAGATTATCCAACTAACACCAGACCTCTGGTATCTAAGCGGAGGCGGACTTGAATCAACAAAACTCATGATTGAAGACGCACAAAAAGCTTTGAAATAAGTTGCTTCAAACTCAATCACATCTTTACATGATAAAACGCATCCTATCAGACTCACTCAAACCTGATAGGATGCGTTTTTATCATTTTGAAATCTGTTTGTCCAACCTCATTCCCCTTCTTGATTCCGCTTGAGTAAAAAGTGGTCTGGGACGGGGTCCTTACCTGTTTTCGACCAGGGATGGCAACGTAAAATCCGAGCCAAGCCCATCAAGACACCCTTGAAGCCATGTTTTTCAATAGCCTGAATCATGTAGTTGGAACAAGTCGGCTCAAAGCGACAAGAGGGTGGAAAGGCTGGGGAGATAAAACGTTGGTAAAAGCGCACAGGCGCTATCAAAATTCGTTTCATTATTTCTTGGTTACAGCCATGGTGTGTAGTTGGCTGATTTCTTTTTTATTAAGACGGCGGGATTCTCCCGGACGAAGACCTGTCAAGTCTAGGTGTCCGAAACGAGTCCGAGACAACTTATCTACTTGAAGACCGACAGCTTCAAACATCTTTTTAACCTGATGGTTACGCCCTTCATGGATGGTCAACTGTACCACAGAGCGATTTTTAACTGGATCCACTTTGAGAATCTCATAGACAGCCGGCTTGGTTTTCTTACCATCAATCTCAAGCCCACGGGTCAAGGGGCGGAGATTGTCCTTATTGGCCACACCTTTAACACGCGCGACATAAACCTTGTCAATCTCATTACGAGGGTGAATCATCTCATCCGTAAAATCCCCATCATTAGTCAAAATCAAAACTCCTGATGTATCCCAGTCCAAACGACCTACAGGGTAGATGCGCTCTTTCACGTTGGGCAAGAGGTCGACAACCGTCTTGCGGCCCTTGTCATCTGTCACACTGGAAATGACACCGCGTGGTTTGTTAAGCAGATAATAGACCTTTTCTTCGTTGTAGATAGGTTGACCTTCAACTTCGACCTTGTCGCCTGACTTGATAGTGGTTGCTAGTTCACGTACCACTTGGCCGTTAACCGTCACCAAACCTTGCTTGATCAGCTCTTCTGCTTTTCTCCTACTGGCCACACCTGCGTGGGCAATATACTTATTGATTCTCATCTTCTTCTATCCTTTCACCAAATAATTGGCTTTCTTGGGCTTGAATCTCAAGCTCATCAATCACTGGTAATTCTTCCAAATGATTTATCCCCATGTAATCTAGGAAATAATCTGTAGTCACATAGAGGTTAGGGCGACCCAACACTTCTTTTTTCCCGTCTTCTCGTATCAAGTCAAAGGCCTGCAACTTTGCCAAGGCCCCACTCGAGTTGACCCCACGGATGGCATCAATCTCTATCCGTGTGATGGGCTGTTTGTAGGCAACGATGGACAAGGTCTCAAGGGCAGCCCGAGACAAGCTCTGGTTGATAGGTGCCTTGGAGTATTCCTTCAAAATCTCTGAAAACTGAGGCTTGGTCACCAATCTATAAGCCCCACCTGTCTCAATCAGAGCCAAACTGGAATCTAGGTCCTTTTCATACTTCTGGGCTAATTTTTCTAAACTCTGTTGGATGCCTGTCGGTGGCAGAGAGAGGAGTTCAGCTAACTGGCGGACTCTAATCCCATCTTCACCCGCTACAAACAAGAGCGCTTCTATTTTTGCTAAAGTACTCATCTTTCCTCTCTATCAAGTCTAGCTTTGGACCACTTGACTTTCTTCCTCCTTTTCCATGAGATAGATATCTCCGAAACTCTCTTCTTGCACAAGTATCAGCTCCTGGGTTTTGATTAACTCTAGGGTTGCCAAAAAGAGGGTGATGACCTCTTGAACATTCTGGGCTTCCTTAAACAAATCCTGCAAGCGCAATTGATCTCGTCCAGTCAAGGACTCTTTCACGATGACCATCATGTCCTCAATCTTATACTCATCCCGCAAGATAGTCGTGTGATTCTGTGCAAACTCCTCTTTTTTCTTAGCTAGGATATTTGAAAAAGCCAAAAAGAGGTCAATGGTCGTCTTGTCATGCACAAGCTCCGCATCTTCGTAAATCAACTCTGTCGGTGCTTTAGAATAGTGCTGGGCCCGTTCTTGGTGCTTGGCTTCCAAGTGCTCCCCCAAGAGCTTGAACTTGCGGTATTCTTCGATTTGAGAGAGAAGATCCTGCTCCAGATCATACTCCAGGTCTGTTACTTCTGCTACCTTTGGCAAGAGCTTGCGGCTCTTAATCAGCATCAGCTGACTGGCCATGACCATATACTCACCTGTCACTTCTAGACGCATGGCCTGCAGGGTTGAGACATAGGCTAGGTACTGTTCGATGACTTCCGTAATAGGCACATCGTAGATATCCATCTGGTACTTAGAGACCAGATGCAAAAGCAAGTCCAGAGGTCCTTCAAAATCTTTTAATTTAATATCCATTATCTATATTTTTCTAAGGTCAGGACTGTTTAATCCTAATTTTTTTGCAATTTCGTACAAATCGACCTTCTTTTCTATTTGTCTTAGAATGAACTGTTCCCGCAAGGCTTGAGCGGATAGTGCTGGAAAACCTTTCTCCTTGACAAAGGACTCTAGCTGACGGAAGGCCCACTGACGAGAATAGGCTTTCCCTGCCCTTTCAAAAAGATAGGTCTGCCCCATCAAGGGTTCTAGCTCTGAAAGCAAGATCGTGGGAATGGTAACAATTCTCTGTTGGGAAGCCTTGTTAATTCGTAACACCTGAAAATCCAGATTGATATCTGCAACCTTGAGGGCTAAAATCTCACTCGGCAAGAGCCCTATTTCTAAGATAAGAAGCGCCAGTAACCGTCCCTCTGGATAGTCGCTTTCCTGCCAAAAAGAGTCTAGGTCTAGAATCTCTGGTCTTTCAGTCTTCTTTTCAGCTTGTTTAGCTAATTCCAAGTGGTAAAAACTATCCACTTCTCCTTTTTGATAGAGAAAGTAGAGAAATTGGTTACAGGCCGAAATCTTTCGCTTCTGGGCGCTGATTTTTAGATTGGCTAGTTGGGCTTGGTAAATCTTGAGACTCGTCTCAGAGATCCGCTCACCTACAATGTCTAAAAATTGCTCCAAATCATACTTATAGGACTGCTTGGAATTGGCAGACAAACCCTGCTTTTCTTCTAAAAAGGCTGAAATCCTGTCTCTCATTTGCATCGAATCTCATATTCCTTACTAAAGTCATGCAAGAGGGCATTCACTGCCTTGAGGATAGACTTGCGCGTGATAATTCCTTGGAAAATACCAGACGCATCCACAACCGGTAAGAAAGACTCATCTACCAGCTTGTGCAAGACCTCCGTAATGGTAAGTCAGGCGAGACAACCGCTACGTCCGTTCTCGTCATATGAACGATATCCGTATCTGCCATGATTTCTTGACTCAAGTCATGCTCCATCTGATAAGCCATAATATCTCTGAGCCCAATCGTCCCAACAAACTGTTTTTCATCTGTCACAACGGGAACACGGGTATAGGTCATCTGACTGAGCAAGAGGGTCGCATGATCCGCATTGTGGGTATCAATCAACACAGCTAGATTTTCAGCAGGAGTCAAAAAAGTTTCCTCTTGGCCCAACAAGAAAGTCTCAAACTCCTTGGCAATCATCGGCTAAACTCCTTGGACAGGCCTGGATACACCTCGTGGTCTCGTGTCAAAAAGTCGACTTTGAAATAACTGTCATCAATCTCCACACGAGCATAGAGACATTCTCTGATGGTCCCACGTGGTTGGCTGATAGAACCTGGATTTAGAAAGAGGGTCTTGCCTTCCACCCAAGCATTTGGTACATGCAAGTGACCATAGAGGCAGATATCGGCCTCTTCTTCTTGAGCCCAGTAGTCCAACTTTTGAAAATTGAAATTGATGTCAAACAAGTGACCATGAGTTTGGATAATCTTGGTCGAACCAAGCTCGGTCACCAAACGTTCTGGGTAGCCGGCGTAGAAGTCCATGTTCCCTTTAACAACACGGATGCCTTCCCAAAGGGGAGAATCAGGACGCAGTTCAGAATCGCCGTTATGAAAAACGGCATCAACTTTGCCTACATAGCGATCACGGATTTCTTCTACAATCAAGCTATCGCCATGAGAATCGCTCATTACAATGATGGTTTGCTTTGCCATGATGGAAATACCTCCAAAAGTTTCTTAACGGCTAAGGCGCGGTGAGATTGGCTATTTTTTTCTTCAAGGGTTAATTCAGCTGAGGACTTGCCTGTCTCTCCCACAAGGAAGAGGGGATCATAGCCAAAGCCATTTTCACCCTTAGGTTCAAAGTTAATGTAGCCTGGCCAGTCTGCTTCAACAACCAAGCTTTCCTTGTTTGGGCTGGCTACGACTAGGGTTGTATGGAATTGAGCCGAGCGGTCCTTGAGTTCAAAGACCATGGCCAATTCGTGCAAGAGCTTAGCGTTGTTTTCACGGTCAGTAGCTCCCACACCTGCGAAACGAGCTGACCAGACACCTGGCAAGCCACCAAGGACATCGACTTTGAGACCTGAGTCATCTGCCAAAACCATCTTGCCCGTTAATTGAGAAATGGTTTCTGCCTTGAGACGGGCATTTTCTTCGAAGGTCATGCCTGTTTCAGCTACTTCAGGCAGGTCAGGATAATCATTGAGATTTTCCACATCGTAGCCTAACTTATCAAAGATAGCTCGGAACTCTTTGGTCTTGCCTTCGTTTCGAGTCGCAATCAATAAGGTTTCTCTGACCTTGCTTGTCTCAAAGAAATCATGAACATTGACCCCTTCTTTAGGCAATGCTACATGCAGGAGTTGCCCATTTTCAATCAAGAGAAAAGCTCCCTGACGTTGGATGACTTCCAGATTTCGTCCCATTTCTTGGTTGAGGATATCTACCACAAAAGACAATAAACGGTAGAGAGAACCATAGCGTAAAACAATCACAGAAATAGGAAAACCTTGTTCCTCATCTCGAAATCTTTGGGCAAACTCAAATAGAGGAAAATCCAAGTCTTCATCAGTCAATGTCCGGACACCACCAAAAATACTATATGAGCCGACATACCAGTCCTGGTCATCCTTATATTCATAAATTTTATTTGTCATAATTCTACATGCTCCACATAAATCTCTTTTTCCAGCCATTCTTCACCAATTTGTGCAAAACTTTGGCTGCTGGCTGTTGTGTAAAAACGGTGATGGAGTGGTCCAGCATCGCGACCACGATTGATTTCAAAATAATTAAGTAAGACTGAAATGTCCCGTACGCACTCTGCCCCACTATCAATAAGATGAACCTTGGGTCCCATGACATTTTGAATAATAGGTCTGAGGAGTGGATAATGGGTACAACCCAAAATCAGGCTATCCACCTTTCCAACCAAGGGACGCAGGGTTTCATAGACCACTTTCTTGGTGACACTGGTTGACAGAGCACCCGACTCAACCAAGGGAGCAAACTTGGGACAAGCCAAACTCTCCACCTGTAAGTCCGGATCCAAATCATGAATTTTCTGACGGTAAATGTCTGATTGTACCGTCATGGGTGTTCCAATCACTCCGATTTTCCCACCTTGGCTGGACTTGATGGCTGCTGAAGCTCCTGGCAAAATCACACCCAAGACAGGAATATCTAGTTGAGCCTTGATTTCTTCCCAGACGACCGCAGTCGCAGTGTTACAAGCAATGACAATCATCTTGACATCCTTGGTCAAGAGAAAGTTGACCAACTGCCAAGTATATTCACGAATTTGCTCAGCAGGACGGGGGCCATAGGGCGCCCGCGCCGAATCTCCAATATAGACGATTTCTTCATGGGGAAGCTGGCGCATGAGCTCGCGCACAACGGTCAAGCCCCCGACACCCGAATCCAAAAAACCAATTGGTCGATTATCCATACAGTCTTCTTTCTAGTCTTTTTTCTGATTGATAGTTCATTATGATTATTTATCTTTATGAACCGAATGACAGCCTAATCAATAACTATCTCTCTTAATCATAATCAAATATCAATAGAATGCAAGGAAAAAGTCTCATCCCTAAACATAACCAACATAGTGAGAAGTCTGGAACTTTCATCCCAGACTTTTCCTTATTTATTTTTTCTTTTTATTGTTAGCAAGGGCTGCCTTTTGTTGGCGGATGATTTGGTGGTAAACTTGTTGTACCTTAGCTTCGCTTGGTTTTTGACCATTTGCACTCAAAAGAGTACGAACTGCTTCAGCATTCAAACGTGGGTTGTCAGCGAATTCTTTTTCTATTTGCTTACGAACCAAGTACATTCCTCCAAGAGCTCCTCCTAGAAAAGCTAGCACAATCAATACAATTGCTAAAAGTAAATCCATCATTTTTCTCCTGTTTCTTTTTGAGTCTCTTTCATTATACCACAAACTAGCCACCCTGACTAGTTTGTTTTACGCTTTCAAGGATGGAATAGACAGCAAAAAGAACCCTGCTTTTCTGCGAAAGAGGGCTCCTTACTGAGTTTAATTTACATAAATAGCCAGTGTAAGAAATAAAAGACTGAGACACTAGATCTCAGCCTTTTTCTTTATCCCAAAACCAATTCATCACTAACTAGACTTTGGCCACTATTTTTCTGGAAGAGATGCATGAGTTCTTCAACTGTCAGATGCTTTTTCTCCTCTCCCTTGACATCCACCACTATCTTGCCTTGATAGAGCATAATGAGACGATTTCCGTACTCAATCGCATGGTTCATATCGTGGGTAATCATCAAAGTCGTCAACTGATGGTGTTCCACAATCTTTTGCGTCAAATCCATCACCATTTGACTCGTTTTCGGGTCAAGCGCCGCAGTATGTTCATCTAAAAGCAAAAGTTTAGGTTTCACCAGAGCTGCCATGACTAGGGTCAAGGCCTGTCTTTGTCCTCCTGAGAGATATTGAGTATCTACTTTTAAGCGGTTTTCAAGACCAATATTCAACTCCTTCAAGGCCTCTTGGAACTGGATTCTATCCTTCTCCTTCACGCCCCAACCAAGCCCTCTCTTCTGCCCGCGTCTCAAGGCAATAGCCATATTCTCCTCAATCGTCAAACGAGAAGCTGTTCCCATCTTAGGATCTTGAAAAACACGAGCAATATCCTTGGCTCTCTTTCTGACACTCAAATTTTTAATGGATTTGCCTGCCAGTAGAAGGTCCCCTTCATCCACCGATAGATTGCCAGCCAAGATATTCATCAAAGTGGATTTCCCTGCTCCATTTCCACCAATCACAGAGATAAAATCCCCCTCTTCAACCTCTAAATCTAATCCTTTGAGGACATGGTTCTCATTGACCGTCCCCGCTTCAAATGTTTTGTGAATATTTTCAAGTGTTAACAAACTTGCCATAACTTTCTCCTCCTATTCATTTCTCAATTTCAGACCACGAATCTTTAATCTCTTTTGCAATTCTGGTGCAAATAAAACTAAGGCTAACAAGATTGCATTAAAGAGACGAACCAGGTTTTGATCTAGATTTGGAATTTCATAGATATTTAAAATAATCAAACGGTATACAATAGCACCGATTCCGATGGATAATAAGCGACCTCCAATGGTCAAGTCGTGTATCAAAACTTCCGCAATAATAACTGCACTCAAACCAACAACGATAGTTCCTGTTCCAGAAGTTACATCCGAAAATCCATCATTTTGGGCAAACAAGGAACCACATAGGGCAATCAAGCCGTTTGAAATCATGTAACCAACAATCTTCATGGTGTCTACATTGACCCCATTGGCCTCACTCATCGGAATATTGTCCCCAGTCGAACGCAAGACCAAGCCAATCTCTGTTTTCATCAAAAGGGTCAAGACCAAACAAACAAGTAAGAGACAGGCTAAACTGAGTGAGAAAACAGCTTCTTCAGTTGTCAGCCCTAAGCTCGCCAACTGTTTAAAGACAGTCGAAGAATCTCCCAAGGAAAGATTGGGCACACTTCCCATGATTTTAATATTGATTGAATAAAGCCCTGTCAAGGTCACAATCCCCGTCAAGAGAGCTGGAATTTTCATCTTGGTGTGAAGCATTCCTGATACAAGACCTGCTACCATACCTGCCAGCAAAGCAAGTAAAGTCGCAATCCAAGGATTTGTCCCTGCCTGTATCTGAGATACGACGACAGCCGCCCCCAGTGGAAAGGCTCCTTCAGCAGTCATATCCGCAATATCCAAAATACGGAAAGTCAAGTAGACCCCAATCGCCATAATCGACCACAACAAACCTTCTGATAAACTAGATAATACAAAATTCATCTTAAACCTCCTTATTTCTTGCCTTCTAACTTACTAATATCAATTCCCAATGCATCTGCCATTTCTTGATTGGTATGCAATTCCAGCTTTTCAGGCAACTCAACTGCTATATTTTCTGGCTTCTCACCTTTTAAGACACGAACCAGCATTCTTGCTGTCTGTCTTCCCAATTCTTCATAATTGGTTCCGTAGTTATACAAGCCACCAACAGCAATCATTTCTGTTGAGCCACCAAATACTGGAACCTTGTGTTTAATAGAAACCTGCTTGACTGTTTCCATGGTTGACGAAATGATATTATCCGTTGGTACAAAAACCATATCCACCTCTGCCATCAAGCTCTCTGCTGCCGCCTTGACGTTGTTGCTGTCCAAGATTGTTTTTTCAACAACGGTAAATCCTTTTTCTTCCAGAAGTCGCTTAGCTTCATCCTTTTGGACAACTGAGTTTGGCTCGCTCTGAGTATAGAGAATTCCAATCGTTTTAGCCTTTGGCAACACTTTCTTTATCAAATTGATTTGGGTTGAAATGGCATCTGATGACTGATCGCTTGTCCCAGTTACATTGCCCCCAGGATGCTCTCTTGACTCAACTAACTTGGCACTGACAGGGTCTGTTACCGCTGAAAAGATAACCGGTGTCGTTTGTGTTGTATTAGCCAAGCTCTGAGCAGAAGGCGTTGCGATGGCTAGAACGACATCACTAGATTCTGCTAGTTGCTGGGAAATGGTTTTTAGATTTCTTTGCTCACCCTGTGCATTTTGCAAATCAATCTCGATATTTTTCCCTTCAATATAGCCTTGCTTGGCCAGTTCATCCACAAATCCTTCTCTAGTAGCATCTAAGGACTGGTGGGTAATAAACTGCGAAATACCGATACGAAATACATCTTTTTTCTTATCTGCCTTCAACTGATGCAAACTGATCAGAGAGGTCAAGAGAATCCCCACTACCAAGAGGGGTGCTAGTAATTTTCGAACAACTTTCATAATGAAACTCCTTCTCAGAAAAGATAAAACAAAAAACCGCCTAGATAATATCTAAACGGATGCTTGAAATAATCTAACAAGTTACAACTTAGCTAGTCCATTTAGATATTCATCTATATGGACCACAATCAAAAATCTTAGCCACATAGATACAAACAAATTGCTTGAACAGTTTGCATCCATGGTGACATGTCTACAAACACTATCTAAAGTAGCTAAAGTAAAAGTTTTGATTCATAATTACAGCTTGTCTCTTATTCATTTCTTTTTCTGCTTTCTTTTTTGATGTTTCCTATCTTACCACCTTTTTCATCAGCTGTCAAGAATATTTCAGAATTTTTTAAAATTTTTCGAAAATTCTTTCAAAGTTTTTCGATTTCTGTTTCAAACTCATAACAAAGTCAGTCTAAACCCAGAAAAGATGACACGAAATTTCAATTTTATACATTAACACTAGCTTCTAGATACACAAGTCATCTTTTTAAGAGTTAAAAATTTACTTTATTTTGCTCAAAAACAATAAATTCCTTAAATTTATCTTTGAAAAGTTCAATAGCTTCCGAATTTTTTCTAGTCATTATGTAAGTAAAAGATAGTGGAATCGAAATTTCTTCTGGTATTCGAGTAGCAATATTAGGACTTAAAGTCATTTTAAGGTATAGAGGAAGATAAGATATCCCTTGTCCCATTTCAATCAATTTCTCAGTCACTGCTATATCCTTTATAGAAACAAATTGAGATTCTGGAACAATTTCAGAAATTTCTTGTTTTACTTGTTTCCAATAAACAGGATGATTATCTGATAAAAATCTTATATTTTTTTGAAATAACTCCACCTCAGTTAGTTGAGAATCATTTTTTTGGGATAAAAAAAGAGCAATTTTACCCTCACAAATTTTTTTCTGAATTAATCTTTTGTAGTATAGGGTTCTTCCCTAGCTATCCCAATATCAAATTGATTATTTTTCAATTTCTCGAGCGATATCATTTTGTAAAACGGTAATTGAAATACCTACAGATGGTTGTTCTTCAAAAAAATTCTGGAAGAAATTTCGGTAACAGATAGGTAGCTATGTAAGGTGAAACTGCGATGTTTAAATGTGTTTCCAACTTTTTTTATTTTTTTAATTGTATTTTTTTAATTCCATCTTCATACGTTGTAATTATTTTTACTATAGGGATAAATTCTCGTCCTGTTGGAGTTAAAGTTAAATTTCTTCCAACTGTTTCAAATAAATTTACTTGTAAGTGTTTTTTTCGAGCTTTTTTTATTTGCTGGTGAAGTGTTGGTTCCGTTAAAAAAATAATTCTTCGCTTGCTCTATGATAATTGAGGTGTTTAGATAATACTAAGAATGTATAATACCAATCTAAATTCATTATCTCCTCTCCTTCCTAAAATAATATTTAATGAATTATTAACTTTTTCCAAATTTTTAAAAAAAGTTAGTATTTATTATATCATAGAATCAAGAATAATTTATTCGATTATATGAAAGGAGCAATATGATGAAAATTAATATACCTTTTAACCAGAACTTATTGCCTAAACGATTTGGAAAAGAAGCAGATTGTACCGACATTATTAAGGGGAATCCTGTACGCTCCTTCCCCTTTGAGATTAGCGAATTACCAGAAGGGACAAAATACATAGCTATTACTTTAATTGATTATGATGCTATTCCAGTTTGTTCATTCCCTTGGATTCATTGGCTTGCTACGAATATAGAAGTCAAAAATAATACAGTCATTATTCCTGAAAATTACAGTCTAGATTATAAAGCTTCTATTACGCAAGGGAAAAATAGTTTCGCAAGTCCTCTATTGGAAACTGACTTTTCTGAAATTGATTCTATGTTTGTTGGACCAACTCCTCCTGATAAAGATCATCGATATACGCTAGAAGTGTTCGCTCTAGCTACTAAAACAGATTTGAAAAACGGATTCTACTATAATGAACTATTAGACGCGATCTCGTCAATTTCATTGGAGAAAACTAGTACAGTTGTTATTGGTCAATTTTAAATAAAAATATGGGATAAACAATTGTATAATAGTTGGAAACAGATACAGATTATCAAATAAGATGATTATAAGCAATTGATAGTAACTTATTAGAATTTGATATTCACTTCACTAATCTAACATACTCCCATTTCTAAATTTCTCTATACATAAGTTTGAAGCTATAGAAAAAAACTCAAGCTTATACTCAATGAAAAATCAAAAGAGTATTAGGAGAAATTTATCAAAACTTTACATAATAGAAACGCATAATGTCAGTACGCCTACATCTAATATTATGCGTTTTTATCGATTTCTAAAATTTTTCGAAAATTCTTTCAGGATGCTTTTCAAAGCATTTTTCAAATCAGTCCAACAAAAAGATTATAATTTCTAAACGGATGCTTGAAATAATCTAACAAGTTACAACTCTAGCTAGCCCATTTAGATATTCATCTATATGGACCACAATCAAAAATCTTAGCCACATAGATACAAACAAATTGCTTGGACTGTTTGCATCCATGGTAACATGACTACAAATACTATCTAAAGTAGCTAAAGTAAAAGTTTTGATTCATCGTTACAGCTTATCTTTTTAATCATTCTTTTTCTGCTTTCTTTTTGATGTTTCTTATCTTACTACCTTTTTCATCACCTGTCAAGAATATTTTCAGAATTTTTAAATTTTTCGAAAGGGCTAACTATTAATTTATATAAATATTTTTATTCCTTTAGCTCCAACTTTCTTTTTAAGTCATTTTATGGTAAAATGAAGAGTAATAATATTTATTAAAGAGGTAAAAACATGATTGAAGCAAGCAAATTGAAAGCTGGTATGACATTTGAAACTGCAGATGGAAAATTAATCCGAGTTTTGGAAGCAAGTCACCACAAACCTGGTAAAGGGAACACTATCATGCGTATGAAATTGCGTGATGTTCGTACTGGTTCTACTTTTGATACAAGCTACCGTCCAGAAGAAAAATTCGAACAAGCTATTATCGAGACTGTTCCAGCTCAATACTTGTACAAAATGGATGAAACTGCCTACTTCATGAATACTGAAACTTACGACCAATACGAAATTCCAGTCGTAAACGTTGAAAATGAATTGCTTTACATCCTTGAAAACTCTGATGTTAAAATCCAATTCTACGGAACTGAAGTGATCGGTGTGACTGTACCTACTACTGTTGAGTTGACTGTTGCTGAAACACAACCATCTATCAAAGGTGCTACTGTTACAGGTTCTGGTAAACCAGCAACTATGGAAACTGGACTTGTTGTCAACGTTCCAGACTTCATCGAAGCTGGACAAAAATTGATCATCAACACTGCAGAAGGAACTTACGTTTCTCGTGCCTAATCTCTAGAAAGAGGTCATTCTATGGGAATTGAAGAACAATTTGGCGAAATCGTTATCGCTCCACGTGTACTTGAAAAAATTATTGCTATCGCTACTGCTAAGGTAGACGGTGTCCATTCATTTTCAAACAAATCCGTATCTGACACCCTCTCAAAACTTTCACTCGGCCGTGGGGTTTACCTTAAAAACAATGATGAGGAGTTAACAGCTGACATCTATCTCTACCTTGAGTACGGTGTCAAAGTTCCTAAAGTTGCTGTAGCCATTCAAAAAGCAGTTAAGGATGCAGTTCGTGATATGGCTGATGTAGAGCTTACTGCTATCAACATTCATGTTACAGGAATCGTACCAGATAAAACACCAAAACCTGAGTTGAAAGACTTATTTAATGAGGACTTCCTCAATGACTAGTCCACTATTAGAATCTAGACGTGAACTTCGTAAATGTGCTTTTCAGGCACTTATGAGTCTTGAATTCGGCACTGATACTGAAACAGCTTGCCATTTTGCTTACACACATGATCGTGAAGATGCAGATGTGCAAGTTCCTGCCTTTTTAACAGACTTGGTGTCTGGTGTTCAAACTTACAAAACAGAGTTGGATAAACAAATCAATCAGCATCTCAAGTCTGGTTGGACCGTTGAACGCTTGACCTTGGTCGAAAAGAATTTACTGCGCTTGGGAATCTTTGAAATCACTTCATTTGACACTCCTCAACTAGTCGCTGTAAATGAGGCTATTGAATTAGCAAAGGTCTTTTCAGATCAAAAATCTGCTCGTTTTATCAATGGACTCCTCAGCCAGTTTGTAACAGAAGAAAATGAATAATCTAAAAGGTGTTTGGTCCTTACCAAACACCTTTTGTTTTCGATCACTCAGAAGAATACATAAAAAACTAGAACTGATGATCAGCTCTAGTTTTTATGTATTGCATTGAAGAATTAGTATTTTCTAAATCGTTGGTAGCGATCTTCTAGTAATTGTTCCAAGGATAAGTGAGCTAATCTAGTCAATTCCGTTTGAAGCTCTCCTTTAACCTTTTGAATCAGTTCTTTACTAGAAAGCCCTGTTTCAGAAATTACCTTGTCAACAATTTCCATTTCTAGCAGTTCATGCGAGGTGATTTTTCATCAATTCTGCAGCTTCCATGGCACGACTACCATCCTTCCATAGAATAGAGGCGAATCCTTCTGGACTGAGAATAGCATAAATAGAGTTTTCCAGCATCCAAACACGGTCTGCAACGGCTAGAGCCAAAGCCCCACCTGAACCCCCTTCACCAATGATAATCGCGATAATAGGAACTTTCAGATCACTCATTTCCATGAGATTGCGGGCAATTGCTTCACCTTGTCCACGTTCTTCAGCCCCCACACCAGGATAGGCACCAGCAGTATTGATAAAGGTGACAACTGGACGGCCAAATTTTTCAGCCTGTTTCATCAAACGTAAGGCTTTACGATAGCCTTCAGGATGAGGTTGGCCAAAATTTCGTTTGAGATTGTCTTGTAAGCTCTTTCCTTTTTGGATACCAACAACTGTTACAGCTTGTTCTCCAAGCCAGCCGATACCACCCTACAACCGCACCATCATCCTCGAAAAGATCTATCGCCATGTAATTCAATAAATTCATCAAAAATGCCTGTTGCAAAAATCCAGGTTGTCAATCGGCTCTGTTCACGCGCTTCTCTGACTATTTTTGCTATATTCATCTAAGACTCTCCATGCAATTTGACCAAACTAGCGATTGTATCTGGTAAATCTTCTCTTGACGATAGCATCTACAAATCCATGTTCAAGCAGGAATTCTGCCTTTTGGAAATCATCTGGCAAGGTTTCACGAACCGTATTTTCAATAACCCTTCTCCCAGCAAAGCCAACTAAACTCTGTGGTTCTGCCAAAAAATGATATCACCTTCCATGGCAAAGAAGCAGTTACTCCACCTGTCGTTGGATCTGTCAAAACTGTCAAGTAAAAAGGCCCGCATTTGAATGGCGTTTAACAGCTGCAGAAATTTTTGGCCATCTGCATAAGACTCATAATCCCCTCCTGCATACGAGCTCCACCAGAAGCTGTAAAGAGGACCACAGGTAACTTTTCTAGGGTTGCATATTCAAATAAGCGAGTAATTTTCTCACCTACAACTGTACCTATAGAGGCTATGAAAGTTAGAATCCATGATTCCCAAAGGCTATATTTTGACCTTTAATGGAGGCAATCCCTGTTACAACTGCTTCATCAAGACCTGTCTTTTCACGTATTACCTCTAGTTTCTTTTGATACCCAGGAAACTTTAGGGGATCCTTGCTTTCAATCCCTGTAAACAATTCTTTAAAGCTTCCTGTATCGATTGTCAAATCAAGACGTTCTTGAGCAGAAATACGAAATGTATAACTACACTGCGGACAAATACGATCACTTCCCAAATCTTTTTGATAGATGGTGTGTTTACAACCCGGACATTTGGAAAATAGTTCATCTGGAACCTCTGGTTTAGCTTGAGGTTTTTCCCTCACCGAACGATTGGGGTTGATTCGAATATACTTATCTTTTTTACTAAATAGAGCCATTGATTCCCCTTTTTGGTTTAAACTCTTGAAATCTTATTATTGTTTTTCTTGGTATTTTGGCAAGAATGTTTCCATCAAGAAGGATGTATCGTAATCTCCAGCAATAACATTGCGATCTGAAATTAAATCAAGCTGGAAATCCGCATTGGTCTGCACTCCCTCAATCTCTAATTCATAAAGGGCCCGTTGCATTTTCATCAAGGCATCGAAACGATTTTCCCCATGAACAATGACTTTGGCTATCATACTATCATAGAAGGGAGGAATGGTGTAGCCTGGATAAACTGCAGAATCTACACGTAAACCAACACCTCCACTTGGTAAATAGAGATTGGTAATCTTACCTGGACTTGGAGCAAAATTGAAGGCAGGGTTTTCTGCATTGATACGACATTCAATAGCATGACCTCGTAAAACAATATCTTCTTGCTTAACAGACAGAGGTTGACCTGCCGCAATGCGAATTTGTTCCTTAACGATATCCACACCCGATACAAACTCTGTTACGGGATGTTCTACCTGGACACGGGTGTTCATTTCCATGAAATAAAATTGTCCACTTGCTTCGTCAAGAAGAAACTCAATAGTCCCTGCATTTTCATAGCCTACAGACTCTGCAGCGCGAACAGCAGCCGCCCCAATTTCATGGCGAAGGGTCTTTCCAATTGCAATAGATGGACTCTCTTCTAATACCTTTTGATTATTTCTCTGAAGAGAACAATCCCGTTCTCCCAAGTGGATTACATTTCCATGTTCGTCTCCAAGAATTTGAACCTCAATATGACGAGCTGGATAAATAACCCGTTCTATGTACATAGCACCATTACCATAGTTGGCCTTGGCTTCACTTGAAGCAGTTTCAAAGGCGGAAACGAGGTCTTCTGGTTTTTCAACCTTACGAATCCCTTTACCACCTCCACCTGCTGAAGCCTTGAGCATAACAGGATAGCCAATTTTTTCAGCAACAATCAAAGCTTCTTCAGAATTATGCACTTCTCCATCCGAACCTGGTATGACAGGCACGCCTGCTTTGATCATCTGAGCACGTGCATTAATCTTGTCTCCCATCATATCCATGACATGACCAGATGGGCCAATAAACTTGATTCCTACCTCTTCACACATGGTAGCAAATTTGGAGTTTTCACTGAGAAATCCAAAACCTGGATGAATGGCTTCTGCCTCAGTCAAAACTGCAGCTGATAGAACCGCATTTATATTGAGATAAGACTCTGTTGCCTTACCAGGGCCGATACAAACTGCTTCATCTGCCAAAAGCGTATGAAGGGCTTCCTTATCAGCAGTTGAATAAACCGCCACCGTCGCAATCCCCAATTCACGCGCCGCACGGATAATTCGAACCGCAATTTCACCACGATTGGCAATTAAAAATTTTCGAAACATGGAGAACCTCCTTAGCTCCCGATTGCAAAGGTTAAGGTGCCACTTGCTGCAAGCTTGCCATCCACTTCAGCCTTTGCTTCAACAACAGCAATGGTCCCACGACGTTTGACAAAGGTGGCCGTCATGACTAATTGATCGCCTGGTACAACTTGCTTCTTAAACTTAACCTTATCCATACCAGCGTAAAAGACCAGTTTTCCTTTATTTTCAGGTTTAGACAATTCTAAAACACCCGCTGTCTGAGCCAAGGCCTCCATGATAAGAACCCCTGGCATAACAGGATATTGAGGAAAATGACCATTGAAAAAAGGCTCATTGATGGTCACATTTTTTTGATGGCGACAATGGTATCTTCGCTCACTTCCAACACACGATCCACTAGGAGCATAGGGTAACGGTGGGGTAGAGCCTCTTTGATTCCTTGAATATCAATCATTTGATACGTACCAATCCTTTACCAAACTCTACCATTTCTTCGTTAGAAACGAGAATTTCTGTTACCACACCATCCTTAGGAGCTGGGATTTCATTCATGACTTTCATGGCTTCAATAATAACCAAAGTTTGGCCTTTCTTGACACTATCTCCAACTGTAACAAAAGCTGGTTTATCAGGTCCTGCAGCTAGGGTAAGCCACCCCAACAAGTGGACTTTCCAGAATATCCCCTCAGGAGCTACACTTGTTTCAACTGGCGTCGAAATTTCTTCCACTGCAGTTTCTGCTGGAACAGATACAGGAGCTACTGGACTTGGTGTTGCTAGAACGGGTGCTGGAGCGACTTGAGGTGCAACTTCAGATACAAGTCTAGCTTCATTCTTGCTAAACTGCAACTCCTCCGTCCCATTTTTATAAGAAAAATTCTCTCAAACTTGACTGGTTAAATTGGGCCATCAAGTCCTTAATATCGTTTAAATTCATAATTATTTACTCTCCCAACGTTTGAAGGCAAGAACAGCATTATGTCCACCAAATCCAAAAGTATTTGAAATAGCATAAGGAATTTCTTGCTCCAAGCCTTGTCCATAAACGACATTGGCTTCAATATAGTCTGATACTTCTCTTGTTCCTGCGGTCATCGGTACGAAGTTATGGCGCATAGCCTCAATTGTGGCAATAGCTTCCACTGCTCCTGCTGCACCAAGTAAATGACCTGTAAAGGACTTGGTTGAGGAGATAGGAACTTCCTTGCCAAGAACTGCAACAACTGCTCCACTTTCTCCCTTTTCATTAGCAGGAGTTGATGTCCCATGGGCATTGACATAAGCCACTTGTTCTGGAGAAATTTCAGCTTCTTCCAAGGCTAGTTTAATAGCTTTGATAGCTCCTTGACCTTCTGGATGTGGAGAAGTCATATGATAGGCATCACAAGTATTTCCATAACCCACCACTTCAGCCAAGATAGTAGCTCCACGTTTTTCTGCATGTTCAAGACTTTCAAGAACCAACATTCCTGAACCTTCTCCCATGACAAAAACCATTGCGGTCCTTGTCAAATGGAATTGAAGCGCGACTTGGATCCTCTGTAGTTAGAAAAGGGCTGTTAAGGGCTTGAAACCAGCAATCGCAAAAGGTGTGATAGAAGCTTCTGAACCTCCAACCAACATCACATCTTGAAACCAAACTTGATGGAGCGGAAAGCATCGCCAATCGCATCATTTGATGAAGCACAGGCAGTATTGATTGATTTACAAATACCATTTGCTCCAAAACGCATAGCAACATTACCAGAAGCCATATTTGGAAGGGATTTTGGAAGAGTTAATGGCTTCAAGCGTTTTGGACCTTTTTCATGAAGGCGAAGAATTTGATCTTCAATTTCCTTGATACCCCCAATTCCTGAAGCAACAATAACACCAAAACGATCCTTGTCAAGAGCTTCTACATCAAGATTGGCATAGTTTACCGCTTCTTGGGCTGCATACAAGGCATATAAAGAATAGTTATCAAAACGATTTGTATCTTTTTTTACAAAGTATTTATCAAAAGGAAAAATCTTGAATCTCTGCAGCAATGTGCACATCAAAGTCACTATGATCAAATTTAGTAATTTCACCGATTCCAATTTTCCCAGTTGACAAACTATTCCAAAACTCTTCTGGAGTATTCCCAATTGGAGATGTCACTCCATATCCAGTTACAACTACACGATTTAGTTTCATCTTTTTCACCTCTAGCTTTCGCTACATACTTAAGCCACCATCAATGGCAACCACTTGGCCAGTTAGATAATCCTGACCTGCTAAAAAAACTGTTAAATCTGCAACTTGCTCTGCTTCTCCAAATTCTTTCATTGGAATTTGTGCTAGCATAGCATCTTTTACCTTATCTGATAAAATAGCTGTCATATCCGACTTAATCATCCCAGGTGCAATCGCATTCACTCTGACATTTCGATTAGCAACCTCTCGCGCCACGAGACTTGGTAAAACCAATCAAACCTGCCTTTGAAGCAGCGTAGTTTGCTTGACCAACATTACCCATCAAACCAACAACACTAGACATATTGATAATTGCCCCTTCTCTGGCTTTCACCATTTGCTTCAAGACAGCTTGAGTCATATTAAAGGTCCCAGTCAAGTTAACCTTGAGCACTTTTTCAAAAATCCGCTTCTGTCATCTTGAGCATAAGGGTATCTTGGGTAATCCCTGCATTGTTACTAAGACATCTACTGAACCCAGTCTGCAATAGCTTGTTCGACCATACCTTTTGCGTCTGCAAAATCTGACACATCTCCAGAGATAGGGAATCACCTTGACACCATAGTCTTTGAAAAACTCTGCTAACAAGTCCTCTGAGATTTCCCCACGGCTGTTTAAGACAATGTTTGCTCCTGCTTGAGCAAACTTGTGAGCGATGGCAAGACCAATTCCACGACTCGAACCTGTAATAAAGATATTTTTTTATTTTTAGTTGCATTCTTTTCTCCTGTTTTCCTCTTGTATTTATGGGAGAAGGGATTACTCGTTTTTCTAGCAAGACTTCCAAACTCGCCTGATCTTCAACATTGGCTAGTTTAGCCGTCTTATCAATTTTTTTGACAAAAGCCTGACAAGACTTTCCCCGGTCCAATTTCGATAAAGTTGGTTACGCCTGCTTCTTGCATAACTGCAATACTTTCATAAAAACGAACTGGCTCCTTGACCTGACGCGTCAAGAGTTGAGCGATATCTTCTTTTTTCATGACACTTGCTTCCGTATTGCCGACTAGGGGACAAGTAAAATCTGAAAAACTTACTTGAGCTAGAGTTTCAGCTAGTTTCTGGCTAGCAGGCTCAAGGAGAGCGGTATGAAAAGGTCCTGAAACCTTGAGAGGAATCAAGCGTTTGGCACCTGCTTCCTGCAAGAGTTCAACAGCTCGATCAACTGCAACCACTTCTCCTCCAATCACGATTTGTGCAGGTGTATTATAGTTGGCTGGGAGTAACCACTCCAAGTTCAGAAGCTTTTTGACAGGCTTCTTCAATGACCTCTACTGGCGTATTGAGAACTGCTACCATCTTGCCAGAACCAGCAGGGGCCGCTTCTTCCATATAGGCTCCACGCTTAGCAACCAAGGCTACCGCATCTTCAAAATCCAAGGCACCGCTGGCCACCAAGGCAGAGTATTCTCCAAGAGACAAACCAGCAACCATATCAGGCTGATAGCCCTTTTCTTGCAATAAACGATAGATAGCAACTGAAGTTGCTAAAAATAGCTGGTTGCGTATAGCGAGTCTGATTAAGTTTTTCTTCTTCCGTATCAATGAGATGACGCAAATCATAACCGAGTACCTGACTCGCTTGATCAATCGTTTCTTTGACAATAGGGTAGTGATCATAGAGATCCCGTCCCATACCTAGATACTGGGCACCTTGGCCAGCAAATAAAAAGGCTGTTTTAGTCATTTCTTACAACTCCTGCCCAACGAGAGGCTTCTTCTTGAATTTTCTTAGCTGCTCCGTAATACAAATCTTTTAGGATTTCTTCAACGGTTTCTTCTTTGGAAACAAGGCCTGCAATTTGACCTGCCATAACAGAGCCACCATCCACATCTCCGTGAACAACCGCTTTGGCTAGAGCACCTGCTCCCATTTGTTCAAAAATTTCCAAATCTGGATTTTCTTGTTTAAAAGCATCTTTTTCAGCTTGTTCAAAATCACGAGTCAACTGATTTTTAATCGCACGAACAGCATGTCCAAAGTGTTGAGCTGAAATCGTAGTATCAATATCTCGAGCTTTTAAAATCTTTCGCCTTATAATTTGGATGGGCATTAGACTCTTTTGCAACGACAAAACGAGTTCCAACCTGAACCGCCTCTGCACCTAGCATAAAGCCAGCTGCAGCACCTTCACCATCCGCAATCCCTCCTGCAGCAATAACAGGAATAGATACAGCAGCAGCAACCTGGCGCACCAAGGTCATGGTTGTTAATTTACCGATATGCCCCCCAGCTTCCATTCCTTCTGCAATAACGGCATCCGCACCGATTTTTTTCCATGCGTTTAGCTAGGGGCAACACTTGGTACAACAGGAATAACTGTAATACCAGCTTCATGGAAACGTTCCATGTATTTGCTTGGATTTCCTGCTCCTGTTGTCACTACCTTAACACCTTCCTCGATAACGAGGTCTACAATATCTTCCACAAAGGGAGACAAGAGCATGATGTTGACACCAAAGGGTTTATCAGTCAATGATTTGATTTTATCAATATTTGCCTTGACAACTTCTTTAGGGGCATTTCCCCCACCGATAATCCCTAGTCCCTCCAGCCTTGGAAACAGCCCCTGCCAAATCACCATCAGCAACCCAGGCCATTCCTCCTTGGAAAATAGGATAATCAATGTTCAATAATTCTGTAATACGCGTTTTCATAGTGCCTCCATCGTTTCTTGCTTACGTAATAGTTCGATATCGTCATAATTTGAAAATCAAACTATTGCCTAAACAAGAGGGAGCGGGTTTCCCTACTCCTTCTATCTATATTCTGTTTATTTTGTTTGCTCTTCAACGTAGGCAACCAAGTCACCAACTGTTTTCAAGTCATCTTCTGCTTCGATTTGGATATCAAAAGCATCTTCGATTTCTGAGATTACTTGGAACAAGTCCAATGAATCTGCATCCAAATCATCAAAAGTTGATTCAAGTGTTACTTCTGATGCGTCTTTTCCAAGTTCTTCAACGATAATTTCTTGTACTTTTTCAAATACTGCCATGATAGGACTCCTTTAAAATAAATAGTTTTTATAACAATGTGTTCACCACATGATTACCTAAATTGTAAGAATGAGCGTGCCCCAGGTCAAGCCTCCACCGAAGCCTGATAGCAGAACAGTCTGACTACCATCTAAACGGATGAGGCCTTGTTCTACACACTCTGAAAGTAAAATCGGGATACTTGCTGCACTGGTATTGCCATATTCCATCATATTGGCTGGAAGTTTGTCTCGGTCGACACCGATTTTCCTAGCCATCTTATCCAAAATACGGTCATTAGCCTGATGAAGTAGCAGATAATCCAAGTCTGTCGTCTCTATAGGAGATTCTTCAATAGTCTGTTTGATAGACTTGGCTACATCTCGAATAGCAAAATCAAAGACTGCGCGTCCATCCATCTTCAAAAATGAATCTGCATTTTCTTGATCTGAAAATGGAGAATGTAGACCTGAATGTCCCATACGTCAGACACTCACTACGACTTCCCATCACTATTGAGACTCTCAGCCAAGAAATGCTCTTTGCTCGCTAGCTTCTAGCAAGACACCACCAGCACCATCTCCAAACAAAACAGCTGTAGATCGGTCTGACCAATCGACTGCTTTAGAGAGGGTTTCACTACCAATCACCAAGCCTTTTTGAAAGCGACCAGAAGCGATAAACTTTTTCAGCAGTTGACAAGAGCAAATACAAATCCACTACAAGCAGCTGTAAGATCAAAAGCAAAAGCTTTTTTTGCACCAATATTAGCTTGGACACGAGCAGCTGTAGAGGGCATCATCGAATCCGGAGTAATGGTAGCTAAGATGATAAAATCCAACTCCTCTCCTGTGACCCCAGCTTTTGTCATCAGTTTTTTAGCAACCTCTGTAGCCAAATCACTAGTAGATTCTTTCCTTGAAATATGCCTCTGTCTAATCCCTGTTCGACTTGAAATCCACTCATCATTAGTATCCATCATTTGAGCTAAGTCATCATTTGTAACCACTTGCTCTGGTACATAATGAGCCACTTGGCTTATTTTCGCAAAAGCCATTATCTCAAATCCTCCAAAAATTGATAAAGATTGGTCAAGCCCTTACTCATAACTTCCATCTCCTCAGGGCACATACCGTCGATGATTTTTTTCAACCATGGCCTTGTGGAAACGTTTATGGAGCCTATGCACTAAAGCGACCCTTCTTTGTCAAATGCAGATAAACAACACGACGATCCGAATCGGAACGAATACGCTCAATATAACCCTTTCTTTCTAGGTTATTCAAGCTTGTCGTAACTGTACCTAGGGTTACCATCAATTCTTTTGAAACTTTACTTGGTGTTACCTCTGGAAACTTCCCTATCACATCAATCGTATGCATTTCTTTGATGGAGATATCCTTGAAACGACTACCTCTCAAGCTAACTTCCTCGATAACAAGGACATTGTTAAAAATAGATGTTAAATATTCATTAATTCGTTGATAGTCCAATTTTCTTATCCCCCTTAATCAAAAACTTTTATTATCAAAACATTTGACTTTTAGAATTATATCAAACTACAAAAGAATACTGCAAGTATTTTTCATTTTCCACTAAATTTAGGTCGTCTTCTTTCCGAATGTGCTCGAACTCCTTCTTTAAAATCCTCTGTCTGGGCAAGGGATGCTTGAAGATTTAGTTCTAACTCAGCATAACCTCCCCAATCTTTAAATTGGCTCTCCCAAACCAACTTCTTGATTGCTGTATAAGAATTAGCTGATCCACGTCTTAATTTTTTAAGAAGCTGTTCTCTCGTCTTTTCTAATTTATCAGCTTCACAGACCCGATAAACAAGGCCCCACTCCAAAGCTTTTTCTGCAGTTAAAGCCTCTCCTGTCATAGCTAGTTGGGCAGCACGTGTCACACCAATACTTCGGCTCAAGAGATAAATTCCCCCTGCATCTGGAGCCAACCCTACTCCGACAAAGGCTTGAATAAATTTGGCTTTATCTGTAGCCAAACAGAAGTCCGCTGCGACTGCCATATTTGCTGCAGCGCCAGCAACTGCTCCATCTACCTCCATCAAAACAGGTTTTGCAATTTGCTTGATTTTATAAGAAATAGTATTGACCAATTCTGCGATTTTCGTCAATGATGGAATATCATCCTCATCTACTGCTCGCTTCATCTCTACTAAATCTCCCCCAACTGAGAAGACTTTCCCTTTGGCATTAATTAAGATGAAATGCACAGCTGGATTCTCTTCCGCCAGGATTAAGGCTTCTAATATTTCCTCACACATGGGAATATGGAAACCATTAGCGACATCAGGACGGTTTAAAGTAATAATTGCCAAATCCTCTTCAAGCTGATAAATAATATGTTCCATCTGGACTCCTTTTTTATTTTTATAAGCAAGTTAAATTATTTTATTTTCAAAGTATATCTTTTTTACTCTAAAAAAGCAAGAATAAGAATGTAATAACTGTCTCAGCCGATTTTAGATTCCTTATCTTTCCCTGTAAAATAGCTTATTTTCTTCATTTGAAAAAAGGCTTTCTTTCTGCTATAATCGTATATTACCTTTTGCAACTTTCTTTTTACCAATTTACAGACCTAAACCCTTAATATTATTGATTTTTTAAAAATAGTAGGTCTTTAGGGTAATTTTTAAAGACCATAAAAGTTCTTAAAAAGTCCACAAAAAGCCCCACAAAAGGGCTAAGATTTGACGAGTTCAGCAGGCAAGAAACTAGCACGATCAAACGTGCTTTTTGTTTTTGATGAAATATGTACATACTTTTTCCATACTTTTAGTTTCTGATTGCTGATAGATATATTATACCATGAAGCGCGTGGGTTATGATGTTATACCTGCAATTCTTCTCTGATTGCTTTCTGTAATAGCTGACTGAAATTGATTTTATTTTCTTTACCAACTTCAACCAACCAACTAGGGAGAGTTACAGTTTTATTGACAACCTTAGAACGTTCACGCTCTCTAACCAGTTCCGTATCTACTGAGATAGCTTGCAGAACATCCTCATCACTGCCAAGCTGACTAGCCAAAGCCTTAAAACTTGAAGGTTCTGGAAACTCTTTGCCTTCATCTTCAAACATGACTGTATAAATTTCTAGCACCTCCCGGGCGTTATAAATTGCCTCGTTTAAGGTGTCAGCCTCGCTAATTGCTCCTTGAAAATCGGGGAATGTGATTGTATAACCGCCGTTTTCTTTATCCACTTCAAATAGTGCCAAGTAAGTGTATTTCATAATTTGATAATAACCAATGACCGCCCCAATATAGGGGAGGGAGTTTTTACTCCCCTTCCAATACTTTCAAAATCTTGCCCAGTGTTCCAGGTCTATAATCGTTTTCTTTTGGTTTAGGTATCGTTACCGTTCTTCCGTCTGGATGTTTCCAAACTTCATGCGAACCTTTACCAAAAGATGTTTTGATAAAACCTTTTTTCTTAGCAAGCTTTTTTAGTTCTCTTTCGGTCATCGGTTTCTCCTTTCCGTATCTTTAATTACATTATACACTTGTTTAAAAACATTTGTCAATATATAACACGTATTTTTACCTTGTTTTTCATAACATTGCAAAAGCCCCCAGTTTGCTCTCTAAGGGCTTTTTAGTTTATCCGTGGTGTTTTAATCGTCCAGTACGAAACAAAGCGAAATAGGGGGCGAATATGAAGCTTCAGCCTACATTCGCCAACATTTACGCTTCTAAATCTCCGTTCTGGTGGAATATGTTCATACTTGTTCATACCCAGAGAGTATTTTTTAGTTTTTCGATGACGGGGGGGGGGGACGTGTAAGAACTTGTTAGTACCTGACAACATTTTATGAGCTGTTCAACGACTGGCGATATGTGTCCATAAATGTCCATACCTGCTAACTTAATTCTCAACATTTCTCAACAAAACACCACCACGATAGCTTTTAGCAAAGTCTAGCAGTATCTCAGCTTTTAGACGTTCATACTCAGCCTTATCAATGCCCAGTGTCTCGTATAACCGCCCTAGCTTTAACCTCTCCCCAGTCCGTCTTGTAAATAGATTGGCGAATATCTCACGTCGTACATCGCCTAGATTGTCCCTGAAGGCTTCAATCACACCCATCAACTCCTCAGCTTTGGCTCTAAATGCTCCATCTTGGCCGTCTAGACTCAATTTTACCAGTGAGTGATAGCTTTTTAGAAATTTGTATGCTTGTTTTGACTAGTCTCTTTCTTTTATCGATCTGGCATTTTGCCATACCTGCCAAGTTCTCAATGGCTTTCTGCCTTACTCGATATACCAAAGGGTTTGTAGATTTTACCTATTTCCTCAGCAACCTGCCAAAGCGTCAAGATCATTCAAGTAGAACAGCCTGAGAACAGAACGTTCAAGCGGATTGACCAGCTTATCGATTAGCCTAGATATTGCCATTCTCTCTTCAGTAAGCCGCTCAATCCTCTGTAAAGTGTCCTCTGTTTAGCTTTTAGAACACTTATAAGGTTATTCTCTGTCTGTATTTACCCTGCTTGTTTGTACTCTGGTATTGCTCAGTTCTTGCTTTTTGATAATACCACTTTCTAAAGCTGCAAGCTCTAAATATAAGCCTTCTATCTCCTTGTTTATCCACTTAACGCCCTCTAGTTTTTCTTTTACCTGCTCTGGTGTCATGCCTCAGCCTCCTTTATGATATAATAATTTTTAAGAATAATTTATAAAAGAGTCAGCCCTGTGCTGGCTTTTTTACGTTTTCTCGGCATTCGCTCGGAGTTCAATGCTTTCCCGTGAGAAAAAATGTACAATGACGGTGTGAAGTTCATAGAAGCGCGTGGGAAGGGAGATAGCCCCACTGTGTTATAAAATTGGAGTAGCTTTATCGGTCAAAAAATCAAGCTAAACACTTAGTAATACTGCATTCTACAAAAATTAAAAACATTTCAAAAAGGGAATTTTTTGCACGGAACTGGGCAGCGTTCCTATTTCCGAACGTTATATACCCCCGTTCAAAAACAAAGGGGGTATTTGCATACTTTTTTATCCCATTATCGCTTTCCAGTAGTTCAATCTCATGTCATTCAAACATAAAAGAGAAAGAGAAATCATTTGTTAACTATTACTAACATTGCATTTCATTCATCTATTGTTATCGATTTGATTATATCAATCAATAAAGAATGCAATCAACACAAAAGTATTTTTATTACTGACTAATTCAATCTGATCATAACACTTACAGAAAGATAAATGAAACTATAAATGTATCTACTAATCAAAATTACTAATAACATCTTACTCTAATCTTACAACTATCTTTATTCCATTTTGTCAGGCATATTTACTGCCACTACCTAAGCAAAATCTCACCTTTTCTAACCCTCGGTAAACCTCTCTACCTTGTGGTATCCTTGTGGTTCTATCACTAGAAAAAGACCTGTACCTTTGTAAAACCTTAGTATTTTTAAGTATGTAACCTTAGCCTAATCTTAGCCTTTTTTAATATTCAACCTCACCCTTACCTCACCCTTTTTGGAACGCTCTGCTTACTTAAAGCCTTGATGTATCTAGATTTTTTTTAACATTTAGACCGTCTAATATGTAGTATTTGTTTATTTTGTAAATTGCACACTACTTCATATTGTCCTACAATCTCACACCATTCAGCCAAAATCTATCTCCTTTTTTAGTATACTTCAGAAACTTCTTATAGTGCTTATGATACCTGTCACGCTTCATATACTTTGGTCTTTCAGGAAAACTATCAAACATATATCCACCACGTCTAGGACTCCACCCTGGTTCTACCTTTCTGGCTTCTTTTAGTGCAAGCTCCCAGTAGTATTGGCAATCCGTTTTACTACGGTTCAGGGTGTGCTTGTGGATATCTAGACAAGTACCGCAACTAAAATACAAATACCGTTTATAAAGCAACCTGCACCGTCTACCACAATCAGGGCAAAGAAAGAAATAGCGATAACTTCCCTTAGTTCCTGCTATTCTGTCTAATTCAAATGACTCTCCACCAAAATCAATCATTAAACTATCCAAATCAATCTCTAAACGTTGACCGTACAACTCGGCTATACCCTTAGATATTCCTCTCAGCTTCATTGGTTTAGTGATTGTTTCTATTGCTAACTGCTCCATTATTTCCCCCTATATGGAAAAACCCAAAACTATTGAGTTCAGTAGTAGTGAAACCACAAAAAGAGGCAATGCCCCTTTGCTACTATTCTTCACTGAGTAAGCCACTTACTACAACATCACGGACAAATTGAGCTTGTTTTTCTTTGGGTAGTTGCAAAGCTTCAAGTAAAGACTCTAGAACTTGCTTGTCAGTTTCTGCAATCAACTTCTTAATGATATTCTGGAATTGTCCTTCCAAGTACTCGCAAAAATGTATCCGCTGTGCTTGTGTCGGCTGCACTGGTACTGGTGAGCTATCTGCAATCAGCAAGAAGCAGGCTTCCGCGATTTGGGCGAATAACTTTGCACGCGCTTCAGGGTGTCTGTATAACTCATAGGCATTTATGCTGGTGTCTTCCGTCCGGAGCTTCTCACCTAGTTCAATCAGTTTAGGCGTATCTTCAAAACATACTGGTGTAGCATCCGCCATAAAATCGTCACGTTTGCGATTGAGTTCCTCCAGTTCCTGATCTGCCTGTTCAAAGTATGCTGGTTCTATCATAGGGCTTTCTCCTTTCTTTATTTGGCTAAAAAGTGCGCTTCATCCTCTTGTCTTTGATGTCTGTAATAATAAATACATTCCCCTCTGATTGTTTTCCAATGCGACTGACTAGCTTATCATTATAGATTCTGGCCAGCTCTTTTCCGTTGTGATTGGTGTTGATGATAGTTGTGTCTCGCTTATCAAAAATTTTGAAAAGAAAGGTCTGTACCCAATTATTAGCTTCATTTTTTCGGTTGTTCATAACGCTTTCTGTTCCTAAATCGTCAATAAAGAGATAGTCAACCTCGGTCAGCAACTTCAAGGCGTCATACTCTGTAAAATCACTCTGTCTATACTGCCAACCTGACTGAATGCGCGTGATAATCTCAGTAATACTGACAAAAAGCACACTCTTAGGCTCATTCCTAGACTTATAGCCCTCGTTAATGGCTTTGGCCATAGAATAGCATAAATGACTTTTTCCAGTACCTGGATTGCCCATAATTAGCGTGTTTCCTGTCATACCGTTTAGGTACTCCTTAGCTTGTTTGATAGCAAACTCCTTGGCCTCGTGTTCCTCTTTTGTCTCGGCTTTGAAAGTGCTAAAAGAGGCCTCTCTCAGCTCATTTGATACCGTACTTTCACGCGCTAGCACATCATAGGTTGAAGAGTCCAGATCATATCCCAGGGCTTTTTCTATGCCCTCTAGCTCCGTCTGTTTGATGTTCTCCCTAGTACATTCCATGCAGTAGGGTGATGTATAACCATCTGGCTTTTTGAATTGTACTAGGTTAATCTGATGGGTTGGGCAAAGCTCATCAGTGACCTTTATTTTTTCATTGAGCTGGTCTGTATTCAGTAATTCCATTGTTTCTCCTCTCCGTCAGTAGATAAACGGATCTTGAATATCATCGTCAGACTGACCTTGTTTCTTTTGCTGAAACAGTCTCTGCTCATCTTCGACTTGTACCATGGTTCTAATACCATTCTGTCGCCAGTTCTTGAGTATTGAATTGATATAGCTAAAAGATCGCTTGCCGTTATCTGCAGCCTTGTCTATGGCAATCTTGATAACCTCTAGCTCCATACCGTCAAGAGTGAGATAGTCGGTCAATATCTGATACTGTTGTCCGTCTATAATCCCTATACGCTTTTGGTAATAGTTAGAGATTTCAGCAGTAGGAGCAGAAGAATTTTTTTCACTTCTGCTATCTTCTACTGACTTATATTTACTTATATTATCTTTACTTATATTCTGCTGTCCCATGTCTGCCCTTTGGCTGTCCCTTGGTTGTCCCACCTTTTTAGGAGGTTTTTTAACCCTATCTACACGCTGCCTAGACTCAGTAAGTTCAATATCTGGGACTACTTCCCTGAGTAAATCCGCATAGACTGAATCAACCTTTCTATCAGCACGAACTTTATTCTGCTTATGAAAATCCACAATAAAATATACCATTTCATCATTCAGAGGTCTGATAAAATCCTTGACTATCAAAAGTCCTAGGCTATCCTCACTAACCCCTATCATTCTAACAACAGGGAAAGCCTCCACTACTCCATCATCATCTGAGTTTTGAATTAAATGAAAATATAGAGCCTGTGCCTCTAACGGTAGCCTCAAAAATCTCTGAGTTTGGGTTACTGTCTTACTTATCATTCTACGATTTCCCATTTTTCTTCCGTTGCACCTCCTTGTTAGTTCCCTGCTGTACCAAGGCTTTTGCCTGCGGTAGTTCTGCGTTTTTATCTTCATCAACTTGTATTAGACCACACTTAGTAAAGTATGCCATGGTCATATCTATATCATCTTCCGATACGTCTAATTTTAGGGCTAACTCTTCCTTGAGATTGTCAAAGTAACCCTCATAGTATAAAATACAGTCACTTTCTAAGCTCTCTAGCATGAGCCTAATATAAATCACCGTCATAGTGTACCCACCAGGTACCGTTTTTAGTCTCTTGATAAAAATATTATCAAAAAATTTCTTATCAATTTTTAGCCAAAAATATATTTTAGTTTTTGCCATTCTCCACCCCCATAAACCTACGGATGTCATCCACTAAATAAAAATATTATTCTAGAACCTTCATCAGGCGGTTGAAGCCTGCAGAAGTCCTTGCCGTTCCCATTTATTCAACGTATTGTCACTAATTTTCAACTCTTCTTTGACTTCAGTTCTATTCATCATCCCTGTAATCTTTTGTGGTACTCTATTACATACTTTATGGTATTTTTCTATTAGCTCCAGAATGCCATGCGCTAGGTCTTGCTCACTTTCTCGGCTTAGGCTAAACATATCCGCCCACCTCCTTCAAGGTTTCTTTGTAACTCTCTAAATCAGCATTCAAAAGGACAGTTAGGCGTTTCTGTTCTTCCTGTACTTGGTTATAGAATGCCTTCGCTCCGTCCAGTAGCTCCTCTTTGTTAGCTGGGATGAAATATCCTCTAAATGTTCCATGGCGAACCCCAACAATAGGAACGCTATGGCGCGTGATTAGACGGCTGATAATATCTTGCACGGTTCTTTCTGCTAGCTTAGTGATCAGGCTGATTTCTGCCCCTGTTATGGAGTTCTCAGCCCCTACCTTGATTAGTCTTAATACTCGTTTATCATTCTCTGATAGACTCATTCAGGCCCTCCTTTCCAGTTCCGTTTAAAAAGGTTATTTGTTCACTTAGTACGCCATAAAAAATATCTTTCTGATCTTCTAAAATCGCATCAATAGTTTTATAGACAAGTTCCCTTACCTTGTTATCCAAAAGTTGCCCGGCTAGTATCCCTCTAGCTGTTGCTAGTTTCGCTGTATTGTTCATACACATAGCTAGAAAAATCTCTTTAGTGAAATAGGGCTTATCAGGTCTCTCTTCAAAATCAGGATATAAATTTATTGTGTAGCTCATTCAATTCCTCCCCATACGTTGACCCCTGCAAGCTGGATATATCGCCCATAATCAGGTTTTAAACCCTCGCTAGGTGTTTCTATCGTCTGTTTGCTTTCTCGCTCCATTTGGGCGCTTTTTTTGCGGTCTCGGTGGTTTAGATAAAGCAGTAAGCCAATCAATACCACCATACAGATTACCGATTGTGTATTGGTCAAATCTAGTTCATTCATTGTTTTTCTCTCCATTCCTTAGCCATCTTATAAAGCAAGCTATCTTCTTCATTTTCCAACTTGGCAAAGTCTTGCTTTATCAGCTCCAGCACATACTCACTAACTGCTATGTAAGTTGCTTTATGATTTATAGTTTTCATGGTCTTATATAAGGCTTGTTCTAATATTGTGTATCTGGTATTTAAAAACCGTCCTACTCTTTGGAACTGTTTCTCAGTAGATAACCTAAAATCAACACCATCCAACCGATATAGCAAGTTATGGATGTTCGCCCTGATAAGTTCGTCATGGCTTTCTGTTACTTTTTTCCAGTCGGATGCTTCACTATTGGTTGATACCACTAAAAGATCTATCTCTCTTAAAATCCCCTTGTATTTTTCATCTACTTCATGATAGGTTTCGCTTCCATCTAGGGCATAGCTTTTACGGATTCGTTCCAATTCCTTAGCATGACGATATAAACCAGTTCCGTATAAGTCCTCAATCTCCAGTGTGATATTATCTATTTTCATCTTTCTCTTGCTCCAATTCTCTTTGGTACATCCCGATAGCCTCGTTTAGACTTTCTCTTGTTTTTTTATAAGACAATCATAAGCAAGGTTAAAAATAGCGCTCTGTGTCGTATTCCAAGGTTAAAAAGCATAGTCTTCTCTTTGGTGTTTATATTTTTTTATTGAAAAAGTGAAAAGTAGCATCCAAGGCGTTTTCAGCGGTGTTAAGTCCTAAAGTTAAGTTATCTAGTTCATCTAAAATATTTCTCATATCTTCTTTTGTCATGGTTGTTTCCTTTTTTTGTCTTTTTACTATCCAGGATATCCTCACGCTCAGAAGTTTGCCGACCGAGAACGTGGGGCTTTTTGAGTTGTTTCTTATAGACGCTATCCTCACGCTCAGACTCGCCAAATTGAAAGCGTGAGAAAGTACCAGTTTTAAGAGTTGGCGCTCTCCGTATGGTCAAATTGCCCTAAATATGCTATAATCTAGGTATAAATCTTTACTAAAACCTCTTTGATAATAGCTTGCCTGCTTTTTGTTAAATTCGTTTTAGTGTTAGTATGAAAGGCTCTGCGGTGTGGTTATTGCTAAGCCTTTTTTATTGCAATCACGCGCTTCTTTGGCGTGTTTTTTTATTTCTGAATGCCATAGCCTTGATTTCCTGATAACTCATATTCAAGCCAATCATAGCTATGACCATGTCCTCAAATGCCTGATATTGCTCCAGCTCGTCACTTGTCAAGCTATCAATGCCATTGTAGCCCCCACGTTCTTCCCTTAACTGCTTAGCGTTCCTGTCGGTTACTGCCTTCAGTAGCAAGTTGTTCATGGTGCTATGCGCGTGCTTGGGTTTTGCCTCCCATGTCTCTATACTGTCATGCAGTGTTTTTCTTTTTGGCTTTTCTAGCGCCCTCTGCATACGAAACTTAGAAAGCTCCTCACGCATTTCAAAGAATGCTTTGACTAGGTTCATTTTGAACCGCCGTACAGGGTCGGTATTCTTTAGATAAGTGATCAGCAAGGTCGCTTGTTGCTCATTCAAGCGATATATTTTCATTGGTCTCCCTCGGCCGTCTAATTTACGCATTTCAAATGCGATAATTCCGTAGCTTTCAAAATCAGCTTTATGCTTCCTTAAAAGTTCTTGTATTGTGTGATGAGTGACTCCAGCACATTCAGCGATGATCTCACTCGTAGTATACGGCTCTTTCTTTCCATCCATATAGACTAATTCCATTGTGGTTCTACCTCCTGCATGAATCTGGTTAGCTTGCTTGTCAGACGGCTCTTCTCGTCCATATTTTGAGCCTCTGCAATGGCTTTGGCTAGTGTATCGATATAATACCGCTCTGCCTCTGCTAACGTGTCAGGGGCTTTTAGAGTGGTCTGTGGTTCTTCCACCAGTTCCCCAGCCATGTAGTAGCCTTGTTGCCTAACATCTTTTAATACTTGCTTAACCCATTTCTTAAACTCTTTAGCTTTTGGTTTGGTTGACCGCATAAGCACCTCATATAGTCCATGTTCGGTTAAAAACCATACTTGTTGACCACTACGAAAAATTTTTCGTATGTCCTTCTAAAAGCTGTCCCTTAACCTTTTCGTCATCATCTACTTTTCTTAGCATTGATTGCACGTCATAATAGCCTTGTCCAGTTTTTGCGTAGTCAATCATTTCAGCAATATCTCTAGCTCTAAATAGCGGTTCTTGTTCACTGCCGTAGATGTCCAACGCTTGACCGTAGAAAATAGTAGTAGTGACAACCTGCAATAGTTGCCCTTGGTCTGTTGTCTCTTCAAAAATACTTACTTGTGTTGTCATGTCTTGCTTGACCTCTCTGTATAACTTGTTTAGTCTTTTTCTGCTTTCCTTGTTGGGCTTATGCTTGCCCTGTGCCCACTTGCCAACTGTTCGGGGATCTATGCCTATCCGTTGGCCAATAGCTATCAAGTTCAGCCCGTGAGTGGTTCGCATTTCATCGATGACCCTTGTATAGGTTCCTCTTCATTGCTTGCCTGCCTTTCTAGCTATAAAATAGTTCATCTATGGTTATATCTGATTTGATTTCTGCAACCATTGACTTAATCGCTAGACGTTCTTTGTCATTGAATGGCGTTTTACCTAATTCTTTGTTGTTGTACGACTGCAAAGAAATTTTTAGCTTGTCCGCCATTTGTTGCTGAGTTAGTCCTAACATAACTCGATAGCCTCGTAGTTTGCTCATAGGTTTCCCCCCTTTCTAAAAAATCCCCCTCCATGAATAGATTGAAAGTGTGAAAGGTTGGAGGGGGCGCTAGGCGTCGTTTTATGACGTCTCCTAAGCTTGAATTTTATTATAACGTCAGTTTTAGACGTTGTCAATAGTTTTTGATTTTTACGTCATTTTTGACTTTTTTTAAAACATAGGGTTATAATCATCTGTGAAAGGTGTGATAAAGCATGAATAGATTGAAAGAATTAAGACAAAAACGAGCTATCTCAAAAAGAAATAGCTGAAATTTTAGGATTTTTCTTTAAGGTCATTCCAACGAATGGAAAAACGGAGAAAGCCAAATCAAACCAGAAAAAGCCCAGCAACTAGCTGACTACTTCGGGGTAAGTGTCGGGTATCTGTTGGGAGTATAGTGAGTATAGAGAATTAGAAAAAAAGCATTGGATAAAAACAATTTTTCAAACTATCCTGATGTTGAAACTTTCCTCACTCAAGAGATAAAAAGAACTAATCGGAGAAAGAACAAAAAGATTTTTTTATGAGTATATTGATAAACAATTTTATGAAAGCTATAAAAATACTGCCGTACCTCCCGAAATAGTTGTAAAGCACCGTGAAGACTTTTTATAGCTCGTTTCTATTTCTCCCTGCTAGATTACAAAAATTTATAGCTTTATGGAGCATACTAACAGAAACTGAACAAGAAAAATATAGGTAAAACTATTGAATTATTAGCTATGAGAGGAAGATAAAAATCTCCCATATTCGCCAATATCAACCATCTTTTCATGGTCTATTGTGCAAAACAGGGGAAATTGAAGAATAGAAAGCCAATTTTACAAACTAAAAGCGCAAAAACGGGCAAAAATTGTAAAAATAGCAACAAAAAGACAAGCTAGCTACTGCCAACTTGTCTAATAGTACCTAACTGAAAATAAGCGAAAGGTTAGTATTTACAACATCATTATACCACTCTTGCATTTTAAAATGCGACCTATACCCTACCCACGCGCCACAATATAGAAAAATATTTTAAGAGAGGAAAAATAGATGGAACCTGCTGAATATCTAAAATCTAGACTGGATAATCAAATTAATTGGTATGATACAAAAGTCAACACCATCAAAAATGGTTTAAAATTTTAAAAGTATGCAGAAGTGCTGATGGGATTCTTAATCCCTCTATTAGCAATTTGCAAGCCAATAAATTTTGAACTTTGGTCAGCTGTATTTGCTGGTTCAATGTTGCTTTGTGAAAGCTTTATATCTATATCGAAGCATCATGATAATTGGATTGATTACCGTAGAACAACCGAATCATTAAAACATGAAAAAATATATGTTTTTAACAGGAACTGGTGTCTATAAAAATGAAAATGATAGCTTCGCTTTGCTTGTCGAACGTTGCGAAACTATCATTTCAAGCGAAAATATAAATTGGGCTAACTTGCAAACGGACACTATTCAACGAAAGGACAAACAATGAGCACGCATAAATGTTTTATATCTTTTAAAACTCATGATATGGAGTTCAAAAAATATATACAGGAAAATTTAGCCGTGGATATGATTGACAAGTCTCTAAACGAACCGATTGATTCGCAAGATGAAGACTATATCATGCGAAAAATACGAGAAGATTATCTAAAAGATTCTACAGTTACTATTCATCTTATCGGTTCCGAAAGTTCCGAGAATAACTATTGGCAAAATCAGAATTACATCAAAAGAGAATTGCAAGCCTCGCTATCGGACACTTCAGCAGGTAAAAGAAATGGAATTTTAGGAGTAGTTTTACCTTCGATGTATGATCGTATTTATAGAGGAGAGCAGGCATGTTTTACTTGTTTTAAAAATCATGATGTAGTCAATATAAATGAAGATACTACTGTTAAAGAGTTTTAGTTATAATTTTTATCTCCTCTTGACAACGACAAACATGCATGGAGCGAAGAAGATCAGTATTGTATATTAGTTAAATGGGATGATTTTTAAAAAGAACCCAAATAGATACATTGATCAAGCTTTTGATAAAAGGTCGTCTGATATTGTCAAAAAAATAAAGGTTAGACCTTAAAGATCTAACCTCGAATAATTTCATAAGTTTTTCTCAAAAAATATCTGGTTTGACAGGGTATTTTTCACCATCTACGCCTGTGACAATCCAATCTCCCGAGAAGCCTTCATGACTCCTTCTAAAGTGTCGATATACATTTCTGTATCAATTTGAATAGCATCTACTATTACAGGAAGCTTACGAACTTTAACCATGCTTTCTCCTCTAACTTTTTCTTTATTGTAGCATAAAAATTAGTATTTCCAAAATGGGAACAACTGAGCATCTCAATTAGTATGGGGCCTAGATTTTGATTTTGCAATTTCTACATATTCGATATTGATTAAACGTCATTTAACCCCATATCCGCCTTGTTTCCTACTCTGGTATTATTTACCGTCTAACTACTTAAAAACCGAAAAATAAAGGGGGTTCTCGTAGCCCCTAGCATGATATAAAACCTTTTTGATAATGGCTTGCCTGCTGATGTATTTTAGAAAGGTTTATCATCATGAAAATAACAGAATACACCAAAAAAGACGGATCTACAGTCTATCGCTCCAGCGTCTATCTTGGCATCGATACCGTAACGGGTAAGAAAGTCAAGACAACTATATCAGGGCGAACTAAAAGGGAACTCAAAGCCAAAGCGCTACAGGCTCAAATAGACTTTGAAAAAGACGGGTCTACAGTATACAAGGCTGCCACTCTATTGACCTATGGGGAACTGGTCGAAAGCTGGTGGGACAGTTACCGTCACACCGTAAAACCTAACACAATGGTAGTCTATAAAGGTATGCTGAAAAATTATCTTTTGCCAGCCTTTGGGTCTTACAAGCTGGACAAACTCACACCTCCAATTATTCAGAAAGTTGTCAACGATTGGGCGCAAGCATATAACAGCGGTTACGGCTACAAAAATTATAGCTTACTGCATTCAACCAATAAACGCATTTTACAGTATGGTGTAGTCCTTCAAGCCCTGCCCTCAAATCCTGCAAGGGATACCATCGTACCACGCAAAGCTAAAAATACACCAACAAAAATCAAGTACCTAAACGATACGGATTTAAAAAAATTCCTCGATTACCTGGACGGTTTGGACAATACCTATAAAAATTTTTACGATACCGTGCTATATAAAACTCTACTCGCCACTGGTTTACGGATTGGGGAGTGTCTAGCCCTCAAATGGTCAGATATTGACTTACAAGACGGGACTATCTCAGTAACAAAGACTCTAAACCTTTTAGGAACGCTAAACAGCCCCAAAAGTAAAAGCGCCATCCGAACGCTTGACCTTGACAAAAAAACTCTACTCATGCTTAGACTTTACAAAGCAAGACAAGCAGAAAACGGGCGGACTATTGGTATCAGCTACCAAAAAGTATTCCCTAATAGTTTTGACGAATACAAAAAAACTAACCGCCTGCAGTACCGCTTAAAAGAGCATTTGAAAAAGGCTGACTGCCCAAGCCTAGGTTTTCACGCATTCCGCCATACCCACGCTAGTATCTTGTTAAACGCTGGACTAGGTTATAAAGATATTCAAACTAGGTTAGGTCATTCAAAAATCTCCATGACCATGGATATATATAGCCACCTATCTGAAACAGAACCAAAAAGACCGCTTCAGTGTTTGAAATGGCTCTTGAAAAAGTTAAAAAGTTCCTAAAAAGTTCTTAAAAACAAAATATAGAGTATCAAAAAAAGGCTGTCATATTGGCATATGTTCATTTTTCTGCTATAATCGTATAAAATACTTACTTTAGGAGTGCTTATGAAAGTTGTTAAATTTGGAGGTAGCTCCCTTGCCTCTGCTAGTCAATTAGAAAAAGTTTTGAATATCGTAAAAAGTGATAAGGAACGTCGTTTTGTAGTCGTTTCTGCGCCTGGTAAACGCAATGCTGAAGATACTAAGGTTACGGATGCCTTGATTAAATACTACCGCGACTATGTTGCTGGTAACGATATTAGCAAGAGTCAAAACTGGATTATCGACCGCTATGCTGCCATGGTTAGTGAATTAGGACTAAAACCAGCTGTTCTAGAGAAAATTTCAAAAAGCATTCGTACCTTGGCAAGTATTCCTATCGAAGAAAACGAATTTCTCTACGATACTTTCCTAGCAGCCGGTGAAAACAACAATGCCAAATTGATCGCTGCCTATTTTAACCAAAACGGTATCGATGCACGCTATGTTCATCCTAGAGAAGCTGGGATTGTGGTAACGAGTGAACCTGGCCACGCTCGCATCATTCCATCAAGTTATGACAAGATTGAAGAATTGACAAATGCAAATGAGGTCCTTGTCATTCCTGGTTTCTTTGGAGTTACCAAGGAAAATCAAATCTGTACCTTCTCACGTGGAGGATCAGACATTACAGGTTCTATTATCGCCGCAGGTGTTAAGGCAGACCTCTATGAAAACTTTACGGATGTTGATGGTATCTTTGCAGCCCACCCAGGAATTATCCACCAACCACACTCGATTCCTGAGTTAACCTACCGTGAAATGCGTGAGTTGGCCTATGCAGGATTCTCAGTTCTTCATGACGAAGCTCTTCTTCCGCCTACCGTGGAAAAATTCCTCTGGTTATCAAGAATACCAACAACCCTGACCATCCAGGTACTCGTATCGTTCTAAAACACAGTAGTGATGAATTTCCAGTTGTGGGAATTGCCGGTGACTCTGACTTTGTCAGCATCAACATGTCGAAATACCTCATGAACCGCGAGGTTGGATTTGGTCGCAAGGTTCTGCAAATCCTTGAAGATCTCAACATTGGTTGGGAACATATGCCAACAGGTATCGACGATCTTTCAATCATCCTTCGTTCTCGTGAACTAACTCCTATCAAGGAAGAAGAAATCCTTCGTCAGTTGGTTCAAAAAGCTGAAGTAGACCATGCAGAAATCGAACACGACCTTTCAATCATTATGATTGTTGGAGAAAAAATGAAGAGTCATATCGGAGTAACTGCTACTGCGACACGTGCTCTATCTGAAAATAAGATTAATATCCAGATGATGTCTCAAGGTTCTAGTGAAGTTTCTATCATGTTTGTTGTCAATAAAGATCAAGAAAAAGCAGCTATCAAAGCTCTCTACAATGCCTTTTTCGGTGAAAGTAAGGAAAACTAATCATGGCCCAATCTCTTAACAAAACAGTGCTACTCAATACAACAGGCACGTCCTACCTCTCTATAGCTGGAAAGTTGGGAAATTTCTGGTCGGAGATCAGGCTCTGGAATTTTACCCAGATGTCAATGTGGAACAATTTATCCAGATTCCTTGGAACCATATCAACCAGATTGGAGCCAATGTCACTGGTCGTAAAATCAGTCGCCACTTCGAAGTCTTCACAGATCGAGGAAAATTCCTCTTTGCATCAAAAGACTCAGGGGCTATTCTTAAAATTGCTCGCGAAAAACTGGGCAATGACAAGGTCGTCAAACTTCCTACCCTGATTCAAACCATTAGTCAAAAATTTAAAAATCTATTTGCAAAAAAGTAGAAACTTTAGTATAATCATAGCAACGGATAAGTAAGTTATCTTCTTCTTTCAGAAAGTCTGCGGATGCTGCGAGCAGATAGGAGGGATAGGTGAAATTCTACCGTTGGTAACAATTACATACACAATCAAGTGCACACCTGTGAAGTTGGATGGAACCGTGGCCCTGCCACTCCAACGCTTTGTCAGGTGTGCTTTTTTCATAAAGGAGTTCTTATGTTAGATATCAAACGTATTCGTACAGACTTTGATGCTGTCGCAGAAAAATTGGCTACACGTGGTGTAGATGCTGCTATCTTAAACGAGATGAAAGAAATCGATGCTAAACGTCGTGACATCTTGGTCAAGGTTGAAACTCTCAAGGCAGAACGTAACACAGTTTCTGCTGAGATTGCCCAAGCCAAACGCAACAAAGAAAATGCAGATGACAAGATTGCTGCTATGCAAACTCTATCCGCTGAGATCAAGGCTTTGGATGCTGAATTGGCAAACATCGATGCTAAATTGACAGAGTTTACCACTACTCTTCCAAACATCCCAGCTGACAGCGTTCCTGTTGGGGTTGACGAAGACGACAATGTGGAAGTTCGCCGTTGGGGTACTCCACGCGAGTTTGACTTCGAGCCAAAAGCTCACTGGGATCTTGGTGAAGACCTTGGTATCCTCGACTGGGAACGTGGTGGTAAGGTAACAGGGGCTCGCTTCCTCTTCTATAAAGGGCTCGGGGCTCGTTTGGAACGTGCTATCTACAACTTTATGTTGGATGAGCATGGCAAAGAAGGCTATACTGAAGTTATCACACCTTACATGGTTAACCACGATTCTATGTTTGGTACTGGTCAATATCCAAAATTCAAGGAAGATACTTTTGAATTGAGCGACAGCAATTATGTCCTTATTCCTACAGCTGAAGTTCCTCTGACAAACTACTACCGTGATGAAATCCTGGACGGCAAAGACCTGCCAATCTACTTCACTGCTATGAGTCCATCATTCCGTTCTGAGGCTGGTTCTGCTGGTCGTGACACTCGTGGCTTGATTCGTTTGCACCAATTCCACAAGGTTGAAATGGTTAAATTTGCCAAACCAGAAGAATCTTATGAAGAATTGGAAAAAATGACAGCCAACGCTGAAAACATTCTTCAAAAACTTAACCTTCCATACCGTGTCGTTGCGCTCTCTACTGGAGATATGGGCTTCTCAGCTGCCAAGACTTACGACTTGGAAGTTTGGATTCCAGCGCAAAACAATTACCGTGAAATCTCAAGCTGTTCAAACACAGAAGATTTCCAAGCCCGTCGTGCCCAAATCCGTTACCGTGATGAATCTGATGGTAAGGTGAAACTCCTTCATACCTTGAACGGTTCTGGACTTGCAGTCGGACGTACAGTAGCTGCTATTCTTGAAACTATCAAAATGCAGATGGTTCTGTGACCATCCCAGAAGCTCTTCGTCCTTACATGGGTGGAGCTGAAGTTATCAAACCATAAAAAATAAGGTTTAGCTATTTCTAGCTAGACCTTTTTTCGTAACCAAATTAGATAAGTACCTAATACAAAGAATAAAATCGTTAGGCATATAATAGTTTCAGACAATACCAGATAATCCAGAAATGGAAGTTTCAAGATTCCCTGAGCCATTTTGAGCGAGGTAGCTGTGATAATGGTTGGGAAAGTGAGGGCTGAGAAAGCTGGTTGAAAGCCTTGTTTTAAAATATTGGGCAGGCGAGTCAAAACAAAGAAAAAGAAGGATTGGGAAGACAAAATCATAACGATTAAGACCCAAGTCGGTAGACTGGCACCTCCAACCCGAACCAGGGAAGCCAAGAGTAGAGAGAAAGGAGCACAGTAAATCCCTTCTTGTCCAAGCATGGCTAGTGGGAGTGGATGTTTCTTTAAATCGCTATAAATAAGCGGGTAGAGATAGAAGGTCAAGAGAAATCCAAAACTCAAGGTCGCATAGGCAATTTCGATGATGCCTACAAGAGGATAGGTCAAGGCTGCTACTGCTATCCCCACATAAAGCACCGTCCAGCTAGGAGTAGCATTGACTCTCTTTCCTGGATAGGCAAATTTAATTGTAAAAATAACAATCAAGGCCAAATCCAAGAGAAATGAAAACCACCAGAGACCCTGCGCTACCAAAGGAAGATGAGGGAAGACTCGAAAGACATAAGTCGATAAAATCATCCCTGCCATAGGAAAGGTGGCCATCCCTGATAAAAGAGGGGGCTTGGTCAATTCTTGCTTGGTTTGCTGACCAATTAAAGAGATGAAGAAGCAGAAAGTAAATCCACAAAACCAAACCTGTCAAACTCAACAGATGGGACAGAACTGGCAACGTATCTAAAATAAGATTTCCAGCTCCAGCCAAACCAAGTAAACAGCCCGAAAATACTAAGGGGAGTTTTTTCATCACAACCTCCAATAATCATGTTAGTATCAGTATAGCATAAAAGCGCTTAAATGAGGACTTAAAAAACGAAGTTGAAAATTCAAGCTTCGTTTTACTCCGATAAAGGATTAAGCATAAGGTTGCAATTCTGGGTTAATTGGGGTATTGGCTAGGTTGTTGGCATAGTTACAGAGGCTTGCTAGGCTGACACCAAGAACCACATCCAAGGCATTTTGTTGAGTGTAGCCAGCTTCTAGAAACTCAGACAAGGCTTCATCTCCTACACGACCCTTGGTATTGATAACTGCCAAAGTAAACTTAGCTAAGGTGTCCAATTTAGGATCTGTTTCAATTGGAGTACGATTACGAAGAGCTTGAAGAAGGTCATCGTTCATCTGGATTTGTTTGATTGAAAAGGCTGTGTGACCTGCAACACAGAAGGCACAACCATTGGTTACAGCTGCCGTGATTTGCACCACTTCACGCTCAACTGGTGTCAGGCTGTTGCGACGATTGATAGCTCCGACAGTACGGTAAGCCTCTAAAGCAGTCGGTGCATTAGCCAAGAGACCGATTAGATTAGGAATATAGCCATTGTTATCTTTTTCTACTGTTTCAAGAACTTCTTTCACTTCTGCTGGTGCTGATTCTACTGTATGGATGGTAAATGTTGTCATCATAAAACCTCTTTTCATGTTGTTGAAACCTAGTCTATCACAGATTCTATACCGTGTATAATATATATTTTAAATTGCACTGATAGAAATTTTTTATGAAAGCAAAAAATCACACGCGATGTGTGATTCCATTATTTATTAAAATACTTTTTAGTCTCAGCAATAACAACTGGTGATAAAACCAAGAGGGCAATCAAGTTTGGCAGAGCCATCAAGGCATTGACAATATCAGCAATAATCCAAACCATATCCAACTCGATAAATCCTCCCAACAAGACCATGAGCACAAAGACCACACGGTAAATCCAGATAAAAACGAACCCCCAAAGAGGAACTCGAAACAGCGTTCTCCATAGTAGTTCCAACCTAGAATCGTTGTAAAGGCAAAAAGTACAAGGAAGATGGTCAAGAGGGCAGGCCCAAAATGTGAAAAGACTGTTGAAAAGGCTGACTGAGTCAAAGCCACTCCATTCAAGTCACTATTCCATACTCCAGTCACCAAAATGGTCAAACCAGTCAGAGTACAAATGATGAGGGTATCAATAAAGGTCCCTGTCATGGAAATCAAGCCTTGCTCTACTGGTTCATTTGTCTTAGCCGCAGCTGCTGCAATGGGAGCTGAACCCAGACCAGATTCGTTTGAGAAGACACCACGCGCAACACCATTTTGGATAGCCATCCGAATGCTAGCACCAGCAAATCCACCTACTGCAGCAACTGGACTAAAAGCTGATGTCAAGATTAAAGTGATTGTGGCAGGGAGTTTTCCAATATTGAAGAAATAACTGTAAGTGTTCCTAAAATATAGATAATAGCCATAAAAGGAACAACAGCTGTAGAAACCTTTGAAATAGACTTGAGTCCACCAAAAACGGCAATCGCTACTAAGACAGACAAAACGAGAGCCGTGATTGCTGGCGAAATAGTCGTCGTATTTTGGATAGATTCTGTAATCGAGTTCACTTGGGTGAAGGTTCCGATTCCTAACAAAGCTACTAAGACACCTGTCAGAGCAAAAAAATAGCAAGTGGTCGCCACTTTTCTCCCATACCCAAAAGTATATAGTGCATGGGACCTCCTGCAACAGCACCGTTATCGTCTTTAGTCCTGTATTTAATAGCTAATAAACCTTCCGCATACTTGGTTGCCATTCCAAAGAAAGCCGCCATCCACATCCAAAAGAGAGCTCCTGGTCCACCGACCTTGATAGCTGTCGCCACCCCGATAATATTTCCCGTACCAACTGTCGCTGCCAGGGCTGTACACAAGGCCGCAAAACTGGAAACATCCCCATGCCCCTTATCCTTGATAAAAATAAGCTGAAAGGCCTTAGAGACGCAAAACCTGCAAGAGTCCTAAACGGGCAGTTAGGTAAATCCCTGTTCCGACCAATAAAATCAAGAGGGGTGGACCCCAAGCAAAAGCATCGATTGATTTAAGCAATTCTAACATTTCCTTCTCCTATCTTTTCAACCCCAAAAGAAAGAGCACATGTAGGATACATGTACTCTGGAATGCTTAGATATATGCTAAAAAGCCGTCTATCCTAGCTCTGTCCTTTTACCTGAGAGTTTGAGCAGTTGCCTGCCTTGCCCCTTCGGTGCCTTTACGGTCTCTCCAGAGTTCCGTCCATTTACAGTCATGGAAAATCATACGATTATCCACTTCTAATAAACTTCATTCGGTGTTGGTATTTAATTGATTCTTATTTTACAAAAACTGTCGGTTTTTGTCAATGTATTTTGAAAAACTTATTTTTACTTTGTAGTAGAAACTTTCAGCATTTCCATGTGCATGAGGGTGCTTGATGGATGATCATACGATCTTTACTGGTATCAGACGCATCTTTCACATAATTTGGTTCAGTTACGGTTGGAATCACAACACCTGCAGGAATTATATCCAGTTGAGCCCTAATAGTTGGAGCTTTATAACTTGTAATTATATATCCATCCCTAAAAACAGCATCATTTATATCTACATAAAATTCTGCTGGCTCTATTAATCCATTTTTACTAAAGACTAGATCTTGTCCACCATTTCCTCTACTCCATCTTCCCTCAATACTAGAAAAATCTCCATTTTTTATGGCATTAATATCCATTTTACCAGAAGTATTTTGATTTGATGAAGATGCTGATTCCGCAAATTTTTCTGTTACAGATTTCCAAGCCAGATTGGATAGATTCATTCGAGCACCAGGACTGACTTCATCCTCTGTCTTAGCTTCTTTAACCTTCTCTAGTTTGTCCCCACTACTATTCAACTTCCAAATGGTATAAATGGTTTGTGGATCTCCTGCGAACGGATTCCACTGGGTATAAAGGTTTCCATCTTCTAGAAGATAGGCTTTAAAGCGTGTTCCAAGCATCTGCATTTTATTTTCAGAATTGGTGAGGCGAATAACCTTCTGATCTTTAAGTGTAAAAATATCTAAAACCTCACTACCATTTTTCGAAGATACAATCAATTCATCAATGCCGTTTTTATCCATATCAAGCATTGCATAGGTAAATGCTTGACTGCGTTCTGCCATCCCTGCATAGATATTAGCAGTTAGATTGATGTTATCCTTTAAAGGTCACAATGGTAGCACCACTACCTCCAGCATTTTGTGGTGCATAGCCAAAACTCTTGATATGCTTGTTTCTTTGTAGATACTTGGTAACTCCCTCACGAATGACACCTGTACCGATACCATGGATGATATCAACCTGAGCCATATTATTAAGCAGGGCTTGGTCGATAAAAGCATCTAGCTCAGTCATGGCCTCTTCATAGCGTTTCCCACGGAGATCCAGTCTCGCTTGGGGTCCCCGACCAGATGCACGTTTGACAACATTGACTTGTTTCTTCTTGACTGGCTTTTCTTGTTGAGTCTGAACTAGGTCAAATTCTTTTTCTTCTAAGGTCATTTTAATCAGACCGACTTGAGCTTCCCAACGACCGTCCTTGAGTTGACTGGTCAAGGTGCCACGCTGACCATAACTGAGCACCACGATATCATCTCCAACCTTAGGAGTCCGTGTTTTCTTGGCCTTTTGAAGGACCTTGTTTTTAGACAAGTCCACTTTTTCAGGAGCCAATTTTTTCAGCTTGGCCTTGGCTTCAATGATTTCGTGGGGCTTGAGTTGCGATTTACTGTGGAGATTTTTGAGAATCTGATCACTTTCACTTAGAGCTAAATCTACAATTTCAGCAGCCTGCTCACGCGCTTTATTGAGCTCAGTTTCCTTTTCACGATTAAGCTCGTTATAGAGTTTTTTGAGAGCACGGTTCATCTTGAGGTTTTCTTGTTCCACCTCACGGATATTGTCCAAGCGTTTGCGACTTTCCAAGGTCTGCTCTTCTAATTGCTCAATGATCCGGTTAACATCATTATCCTGATTTACTTGCTGACTAGCATCTCCTACAATAACCTCAGACAAGCCCAAACGTTTGGCAATCTCAAAGGCATTACTTCGACCAGGAACCCCCTGCATAAAGCGATAAGTTGGACGAAGCGAAGCTGTGTCAAACTCCATGCTTGCATTTTGCACAAAGGCTGTCTCAATACCATAAGCCTTGAGTTCTGGATAGTGGGTTGTCGCCATAGTCTTGACCTGACGAAGACGAAGATCTTCCAAGATGGCCATAGCAAGTGCTGCTCCCTCTTGCGGATCAGTACCTGCACCCAACTCGTCTAAAAGTAAGAGTGAGTTTTGATTCACCTGTCCAAGAATCTGCACGATGTTGGTCATGTGGCTCGAGAAGGTAGATAAGCTCTGCTCAATAGATTGTTCATCCCCAATATCTGCAAAGATTTGATCAAAAACACCAACACGACTCCCTTTATCCGCTAAAAATCGGTAAACCTGACTGGGCCATGACCTGAGTCAAGCCTAAGGTTTTGAGCATGATGGTCTTCCCACCTGTATTAGGACCTGTAATGACAATAGCTGTCAAGTCTTTCCCAAAATGAATATCATTTGCAACGGCATTTTTAACGAGAGGATGACGCACCTGAAGTAATTGAATCTCCTCTTGCTCTGAAAGTTTAGGAACTACAGCCTGCATTTCTTGAATAAAACGAACCTTGGCGCGAATCAAGTCTAGGTGACCAATAATCCAAAGCATCATTGGCAATCTCTGCTGCATGAGGACGGACACGTTCAGAGATTTCTTGTAGGATTCGAAGCATTTCATAGCGCTCGTCTGCTCTTAAACTAGCAATCTCTTCACTCAGTTTGACCACTTCACGAGGCTCAATATAAACGGTATTCCCACTAGCAGAAATATCATGAACCACGCCTGCAATCTTATTGCGATAAGTGTTTTTACCGGCAAGACCTGTCGACCATTTCTACTAGCTACAATGCCTTCTGTCAACATCTGTACTTTTTGCTTTAGTAAATCTTGCAAGACATCCCGAACCTGACTTTCACTATCATGGATTTTTCGACGGATACGAGCCAATTCCTCACTAGCAAAATTTTCAATAAATCCTGCATCATTAAAGGCTTGCAGATTGCCTTGTAAATGCGGGAAATCATGCAATTTTTCAAACCAGACGGCTAATTCTTGCAGGCTGACATTTTCTAAATCATCATAAAAACTTTGCAGCTCTCGGCTAGAGAGAAGCACGCGCTTCAAGAGCAAAAACTCCTCGATATTGAGGTCAGCCCCCATCTCTAGCCGTTTACAAACTCCCGCGATTTCCTTAGTTGCTTGAATCGTAAAATGCGGTTGTTCAACAAAAAGAGCCTGCATTTCCTCCATCTCAGCAAAGGCTTGTTTGATCTTATCTACCTTCCTTGTTGGAGCCAACTCCCTCAGTTGCTCCAAGCCCTGTTCGGTCAACAAATGAGGCTCAAATAAGGTTTTGACCTTACTGAACTCTAATGTTTCTAATATTTTCTTGTTCATTTTTATTTCCTTATTTTTTTGATAGATAGGGGAATTGTATATTAATAATTACAATACCTAACTCTCCTTCTACTTTTTAGTGAAATTTGTAAACAAAGGGCTAGGAAAATTCCTGCCCTTTTTATCCGATTAAATTTGCCACCCATACTTGTTTAAGTAAACTCGTTGTAATAGGGATACTCTGGATGATATGTTTTGCGACGATACTTTTTTCAAGAGGATTTTGTATAGCTGCCATAGGAATAGTTGCAAGTATAGTCAATCCCATTTGCAAGACAAATAAGGTCACAAGCATTGACAAGATACCTGCTGCAACTTGGAAGCATCTGCCTCCTAATGTTTGACTAGGAAGTAAGTGTAAAAAGAGACCAATCAAACGACTGATGCTGTAGACAATTCCAAATACAAGTAGATAGCCGATACCTGCATAAAATACCTTATCCAGCTGGAAAAGTTGATCCGAAGGAAAGAAAAAAGTTCCCTGTCCTTCTTGAGGATTTATATAAGGTATAAGTAAGTGAAATCGATCTCCAAGTACCTTATAAAATTGCCCTGAAATCGTGGCTGAAATAATGGCTGAAGTCAGGTAATAAACCTGTAAAGAAGACCTCGACGATAGCCAATATAAAATCCCCAAGCCAAAATCAAAAGAAGAAGAAGTGAAATCATAAAGAATCCTCTATCTTGCTTTGCTCTTGCTTGCAAGTCACGAGTTTGTGACGGAGATCTTCTAATTCTTGTTCCTTATCATCAAACTCTATTTCGCGGCTGAGTTGAGTTGATGAGGCAGTTGACTGCTAATAAAATAGCTATTGTTTCATCGTCTGCACTAGGCATTTGCTCTTTAATTGCTTGGTATTTTTCAGTCAGCAACCTTGGCAATTTCTTCCATAAAAAGGTTTTCATGCTCGCTCGTCAAGGTTAATGATTTTTTCCCGAATGTAAATTTGAATCGATTTAAGTTTGCCATAAAATTCACCTCACGATATTATACCAAAATTCGCTAATTTTGTCAGTTTTTTCCAATTCTCTTGTTTTTTTATGGTACAATAGAAACTATGGCAAGTATCACACTCACACCTAGTGAAAAAGAAATTCAAGCTTTTATTAGAACTAATCAAACCAGTATTACTTCTAGCAACAATCCCTATATACGCTATTTCTTAAGACTTCCTCAGGCAACGGTTTCCATCTATACTTCTGGAAAGGTTTTGTTACAAGGAGAAGGTGCTGAAAACTATGCTCGTTTCTTTGGCTTTCAAGTTGTAGAGGAAAAGTGTGGACAAAACCTCCCTTTGATTGGAACTGATGAGGTAGGAAATGGTTCCTACTTCGGTGGCCTTGCAGTTGTAGCTTCCTTTGTCACACCAGACCAGCATGACTTCTTACGAAAACTCGGTGTGGGTGATTCTAAAACTCTGACCGATCAAAAAATTCGTCAGATTTCTCCAATTCTCAAGAAAAAAATCCAACATCAAGCACTACTACTCTCACCAAGCAAGTACAATGAGGTCATCGGAGAACGCTACAATGCTGTTTCAGTCAAAGTGGCCCTCCATAACCAGGCTATCTATCTCCTCCTTCAAAAAGGAGTTCAGCCAGAGAAAATAGTGATTGACGCCTTTACTAGTGCTAAAAATTATGATAAGTATTTAGCACAAGAGGCCAATCGTTTCAGCAATCCTATCAGCTTAGAAGAAAAGGCTGAAGGGAAATACTTAGCCGTAGCTGTTTCTTCTATCATAGCGCGTGATTTATTCCTTGAAAATCTTGAAAATCTTGGTAATGAACTAGGCTACCAACTCCCTAGTGGCGCTGGAGTTGCATCCGATAAGGTCGCTAGTCAAATCTTGCAAGCTTATGGCATTCAGGGGCTCAACTTCTCGGCCAAATTGCACTTTAAAAATACTGAAAAAGCACAAAAACTCATAGAAAGGTAAGTTATGAAATTATTTAAACGATTTTTAAAAGAATGGGGAGGCATCATCCTGATTATGACTCTCCTAGTTTTAAGCCGTCTCTTCCTTTGGAGCAACGTCCGTGTAGAAGGACATTCTATGGATCCAACCCTAGCTGATGGTGAAGTTCTTTTTGTTGTCAAACATCTTCCGATTAACCGTTTTGATATCGTGGTTGCGCATGAAGATGATGGGAATAAAGATATTGTGAAGCGTGTTATTGGACTCCCAGGTGATACCATCCGTTACCAAAATGATAAACTATATGTCAATGGTAATGAAACTAATGAACCCTACCTAGCTGATTATATCAAACGTTTCAAAGATGACAAGCTCCAAAGTACATACTCTGGTACAGGTTTTGAAGGAGACAAAGGAACTTTCTTTAGAAGTATCGCTCAAAAAGCTCAAGCCTTCACAGTCGATGTTAACTACAATACTAACTTTAGCTTTACTGTCCCTGAAGGAGAATACCTTCTTCTCGGAGATGATCGCTTAGTTTCAAGCGATAGTCGTCATGTTGGTACTTTCAAAGCAAAAGATATTACTGGAGAAAGCTAAATTCCGTTTATGGCCGATGAATCGTATCGGAACATTTTAAAACGACTAAAAAGGCCGAGAATCATAACTCTCTGCCTTTTTCTTCTATTTAATTAGAAGATAAATCCTAACACCTTTCCAATCTAAATAGAAAGGTCAAACCCTGCTCTTACTCATTTATGTAAAGGAATTTTATGGAAGTTTATTTTTCAGGTACCATTGAACGAATTATTTTTGAAAATCCCAGTAATTTTTATCGCATCCTTCTCCTAGAAATCGAAGATACAGACTCAGAAGATTTTTGATAATATTGAAATCATTGTCACAGGAACCATGGCTGATGTCATTGAGGGCGAAGACTATACTTTTTGGGGGCAAATCGTCCAACACTCAAAATACGGCGAACAATTACAAATCAGTCGCTACGAGCGAGCAAAACCAACTAAAAAAGGGTTGGTCAACTATTTTTCAAGCAGTCACTTTAAGGGTATCGGTCTGAAGACAGCTCAAAAAATTGTTGATATCTATGGCGACAATACCATTGATGACATTCTGCAAGATCCAAAAAAGTTAGAGAGTATTTCAGGACTCTCTGCTAAAAATCGTGAAGCCTTTGTTTCCACTCTCCGTCTCAACTACGGAACCGAAATGGTCTTGGCTAAACTTGCCAAATACGGCATTCCTAACAAACTAGCCTTTCAAATTCAGGATTTTTACAAGGAAGAAACACTAGATGTAGTTGAAAACTATCCCTACCAGCTAGTAGAGGATATTAAAGGCTTAGGCTTTACCATCGCAGACCAACTAGCAGAGGAATTAGGAATTGAAAGTCAGGCTCCCGAACGCTTTCGCGCAGGTCTCATCCATAGTCTTTTTCAGACTTCTATGGAGACTGGAGATACCTATGTTGAAGCCAGGGATTTACTAGAACAAACCCTGACTCTCCTTGAATCCTCTCGTCCAGTAGAATTAGATCCGAGTCATGTTGCCCAAGAACTATCTTCTCTCATAGATGAAGACAAGGTTCAACAAATTGATACCAAAATCTTTGATAATAGCCTCTTTTTCGCTGAAGAAGGTATCCGTAGTCAGCTCATGCGTATCCTTGAAAAAGGAAAGCAAAAAAGCCACGACTTAGACACCATTCAACAGCATATCGCAACTGTCGAGGAAGAATTGGGTATTCACTACGATACTATCCAAAAGCAAGCTATTTGTGATGCTATTCAAAATAAGGTCTTTATCCTAACAGGTGGACCGGGCACAGGTAAGACGACTGTTATCAATGGAATTATCGCTGTTTACGCCCTTTTAGAAGGGCTTGATCTCAGAAAAAAAAGTAACCTCCCCATACTACTAGCTGCTCCAACTGGTCGAGCAGCACGCCGCATGAATGAACTAACTGATTTACCAAGTGCTACTATTCACCGTCATTTAGGAATGACCGGAGATGATGACACCAGCCACCTAGAGGATTATCTGGACGCTGACTTTATCATTGTAGATGAATTCTCTATGGTAGATACGTGGCTCGCCAACCAGCTCTTCTCTAACATCTCCTCTAATAGTAAAATCCTTATCGTAGGAGATAGCGACCAGTTACCTTCCGTCAGTCCTGGTCAAGTCTTAGCTGACCTACTCCATATCCCACTGATCCCCCAGACCCGCTTGGAGAAAATTTATCGCCAGAGTAAAGAATCCACTATCGTAACCTTAGCTAGTCAGATCAGACAGGGGATACTCCCCTCAGACTTCACCCAGAAAAAGGCAGACCGTTCCTATTTTGAAATTGCAAGTAGCCATATCCCAGCAAGTATTGAGAAAATCCTAGCTGCAGCCCTAAAGTGGTATCCCTGCTCGTGATATTCAAGTTCTAGCCCCCATGTATAGAGGAACAGCTGGGATTGATGCCATCAATCAGCTCATGCAGGATCTCCTCAATCCCCATCAAAAAGACCAAATCAGTTTTGAAGCACCTCAATGTCATTATCGCAAAGGAGACAAGATTATTCATTTGGTCAACGATGCGGAAATCAATGTCTTCAATGGTGATTTAGGATACATCACAGACTTGATTCCTGGAAAATACACCGAATCCAAACAGGACGAGATTATTCTTGATTTTGATGGCAACGAAGTCAATTATCCCCGTAACGAATGGTACAAGATTCGTCTCGCCTATGCCATGAGTATTCATAAGTCCCAAGGAAGTGAATTCCCAGTTGTCATCCTTCCCATCACCAGTTCTAGCAAACGTATGCTAGAGCGAAATCTGATCTACACAGCTATCACACGCGCAAAAAGTAAGCTCATACTGCTAGGTGAGCTGCAGGCCTTTGACTATGCAACCCGACACATTGGAACTGCCCGCAAGACTTATTTGATCGAACGTTTCAATGATCTAGTAGAAACCTCTAGCAAATCAAGCACAGCCTCTGCTGAAGCCAGCTCTCAAATCAATTCCAAAACAATCTTATATCCTTACTGAAGAAAAACTGGTCTAGTATTCCAGCTATGATTGGAATAACAGATGAAGATTTAAAAGAGATTTTTTTGAGACTTCTACTAACTAATATTTCTAATGAGTAAGATTGCTGTCACTATTATAAAAATCCAGAAATTGTATAGACATAAAAAGGAGTTGCTCTCAAATGAGCTAACTCCTTTTTTCATTATTTCACATGTTTTGCGAGTTCTTCTTGCGCTTTTTTATTGGATTCTTCTTTTTCTTTCATCCATTTATCTTGAGCTTTTTGATATTCATCTGCTGTGACTGCCTTATCTTGAAGTTCAAGGTATTTGTATCGGAGCGGATCGCTTGTCCCCTTGTTACCTGCGAAAGAGAATGGTAAAAGTAAATGGTACCATTTTAGACAAGATTGGACGCCCTGTACGAGATGTCGTTGGAATGACTAGGGCACTATCTGTCAACCATGCTTGAGCTTCAGCATACTTATTGTAACGTTTTGAAACATCTGTAGTCTCAGCTCCTGCTTCGTTTACTAATTTATCATAGTCATTAAGACCAACCTTCTTAGCAGCTTCATTATTTGTTCCTGAATCAAATCCTAGGTAAGTTCTCGTATTTTCCCCTACAGAAGGCTTGATGATATCAAGATAAGTTGATGGATCTGAGAAGTCTGGTCCCCATCCAACGTTATCAGAAATATCCCAATCCTCACCGGCAGCAGTTTGTGCAAATAAAGTTACATTAAGCACTTCATCTTTTTGCAATTGTTGGATATCAATAATGACATTATCAGTTCCTAAAGTTGCTTCCAAGGATTGTTTCATAGATTGGACGCGCTGAACTTTTGTAGTTGCTGTTTGGTCAACTGGCATATCTAGGTGAATTGGGAAGGTTACTCCTTCAGCTTGTAGGGCTGATTTAGCTTTAGCAAATTCTGCCTTGGCTTTTTCTGGATTGTAAAGACCGTCTTGTGCGTCAGCAAGATTAACACCCTTCCATTCATCCCCGTAAGTCACCAATTTTTCTTTGACCATATCACCAAAGTTTTTACCATCTGCTTGAACAAATGTTGGTGGAACAAAGATATTACGTAAGATTTTGCTTGCTCCAGTTTGTCCATTTAGCTGAGAAGCATAGGCTGTACGGTCAAAGCCAAAGGCAATAGCCTGACGGAAATCCTTGTTTAAGAGTGCTTTTTTAGTAGAAGTCTTTTGTTCCTCACTAGTTTTAGAAGTATATTTATAGGACTGACGGTCGATATTTGTTCCCACTACATAAGTCGTAGAGTCCTGTTGCGTATAGACAATATTGTCCTTCATTGATTTTTCAAGCTCTGCGAAACTTGCACTTGTTGGATAGAGACGAGCCACTGAAAGGCTACCGTCTTTAAAGTTTTCTGCAGGTTTACTAGTATCTTGACCGTCCCAGAATGACAATTTAACTTTGTCAATATGGACATTGTCCTTATCCCAGTAGTTAGGATTTTTCGCAAATTCAACAGCAGATTTGGTTACAATAGATTTCAACAAATAAGGACCATTATACAAGATACTACTTGGATCCGTAGCTTTGGCAAAATCATCCCCTTTTGAATTCAAAAACTCTTCATTGACTGGTGCTAAGACACCCATTGTTGTTTTAGAATTCCAAAAACTTTCAGGCTTGTTCAAAGTGTATTGGACTGTTTGATCGTCAATCGCTTTAATCCCAACTTGAGAGAAATCTTTCATTTCCCCTTTAGCGTAGGCGTCCAAACCTTTAATTGAATCTTGTACCAAGTAAAGGCCTTCAGATTTCTTATCTGTCGCATATTTAAGACCTGTTACAAAGTCTTGAGCCTTAACAGGAGCATACTCTTCTCCCTCAGATGTATACCACTTAGCATCCTGACGAATCTTATAAGTATAAGTCAAGCCATCCTTAGAAACTGACCAGTCCTCTGCCATCGAGGGAACCAAATTCCCATAGCGGTCACTCTCCAACAATCCATCAATCACGTTACTAGTAATGTCGGCAGTTGCTGCCTTACCAGTTGTCAAATAGTTGAGATTATCTGGGTGTGTCTCATAGGTAAACGCAAAGGTCTGCTCACCTTTAGCACCTGAGCCCCCAGAACAAGCAGCTAAGACACCTGCTGCTAATAAAGTCACTCCCACAGAGCCAATACTTTTCTTGTTTTCATCGTATTCTCCTTTGATTTTTTTCCATATATTATAACCTCTTTTTCAATTTCATGTCAATATTTTTTTCTGAATTTTTAAGAGTTTTCTATAGATTCCGATAAAAAAACCTGGGTAAATAAAAGTCAAACTAAACTTTTTATTTTTCATAAACCTTGCTTATATCATACTACATTTCAAAATCATAGCATGTTTATACCAATAAACTTTTTCAAAACAAAATATAATTAAAATTTTAGTTAATAATATAGCTCACCTACACTAAACTTATTACTTCATAACTTTAGTGTGTTTCCTTAGCAATTGAATGAAACAAGTAAAAGACAAACACCCTAAATGATGTTTGTCTTTTTAATATCGTTAAGCAAGTGCTTCATTCTTATTTCACATGTTTTTCTGCTTCTTTTTGAGCTTTTTCGATTGCTTTTTTTACTTTCTTGCTCCCACTTGCTCTTAGCCTCTTCGTACTGCTTAGTTGTCACCGTATCCTTTTTGCAACTTCATGTATTTGTAGTTAAATCCATCACCCTTGATACCAACTAACGAGAATCCCTTGTAAATGGAGTCACTTTGGTTACAGAGGCTCTTCCACCATTTGACATAGCTGACATTAGTAAAGAATTGTCAATCATCCAAGCCTGGGCATCAGCATATTTTTCATAACGTTTTTCAACATTGCTATTCTCCCGGTCTGCTTCTTTCAGCATGTTTGTGTAGGTATCCAAACCAAGGCTCTTAATCTTTTCTAGATCAGCTTTAGAGTCTAGTCCAAATATCTTAAGATAGAAACCATCTTCCGCATTAAAAGGATTTAGATAAGTAGATGGATCTTGATAATCTGGTGACCAACCATCTAGATTCAAATCATAATCACGATCGGCAGGTGTTGGTGCTAAAAAGGCAACGTTAGTGTATTCATCTGTAGAAAGTTGATGTACATCAATCACAATATTGTCAGCACCCAAAACTGTCTCAAGAGTCTGTTTGAGTGAATTCATACCTGCCGCTACATTTTTATTGGTTTGATCAACAGCTACATCTAGATGAATGGGGAAGGTCACACCTTGACTTGAAAGTTCTTTTTAGCTTTATCAAATTTCGCCTGAGCTTTTTCTTTTGTTAAAAATAAGCATCTTGGGCATCAGCCAAGTTCATGTTTGACCACTCAGTCCCGTAGCTTACTAATTTTGAAGCCACTACTTCTCCAAAAGTTTTATCTCCAACTTGAACGAATGTTGGTGGAACTAACATATTGCGAAGAGTCTTGTTAGCCGCTTCTTCCCCATTTGATTGGGCAGAATATGCTGCATGATCCAAAGCAAAGTTTACCGCTTGTCGGAAGTTTTTATTTAACACAGCTGCTTCAGTTGATTTTTTTCTGCTCATCTGTTGTTTTAGAGGTATGATTATAGGCCTTACGATTGACATTAAAGTTAAAGTACCAAGATGTCTTATCCTGCAAGCTATAAATAATATTATCCTTATATTTTTCTTTTGTCTTAGCAAAATTTGAACTATTTGGATAAATACTTGCAATTGAATAAGCTCCACTTTCAAAATTACGGATAGTCAATTCTTGATCTGAACCATCAAAGTATGCCAATTTTTACACGTTCAATAGATACTTTATCTTGATCATAGTAATGTGGATTCTTAACATATTCGATAGATGATTTTGATGTGAACTCTTTTAACAAATAAGGTCCACTATATAGAATACTATCTGGAGTCAAGGTCCCAAAATCTTTGCCTTTTGAATTCAAAAATTCTTCGTTAACTGGGAAAAGGATACTATTGGTCGTTTTTGAATTCCAATACGGTTCCGGACGTGATAAAGTGTATTCTACAGTATGCTCATCTAAAGCTTTAACACCTACTTTTGAAAAATCAGAATCAGCACCTGTAATATAATCATTTAATCCCTTGATAGAATTTTGAATCAAATCGAGCGCCTGTGATTTGTTATCTACTGCATATCTAATACCCGTAACAAAATCTTGAGCTTTTACTGGAGCATACTCTTCACCATCAGCTGTAAACCATTTCGCATCTTTTCTCAGTTTGTAAGTATATGTTAAACCATCTTTAGAAACTGTCCAATCTTCTGCTAGGGATGGGACAAGGTTCCCGTAATTATCATTTTCTAACAATCCATCTACCAAGTTAGTAATAATAGAGGTATTATCTGCATAATAGTCTAATAAGTAGTTAAATGTTGTTGGGTTTCCACTAAAGGTTGATGAGTAAATTTTTGTATCTGTACTCGACTGGCTACAAGCAGCTAACAACAAACTTGCTGCAAAAGTTAAGCCTAAACCAAGGATTTTCTTTTGAGTTTTCATGTCTTCTCCTTATATGTTAGTTTTTATAACATAAGTTTATTTTACCAAAAATTCACTCAAATTGTAAAGATGCTTAAACTTTATAATGAAATTTTATAAAATTTATACATAAACAAAGAGTAACTGTATTTAATACAGTTACCCTTTGTTTTTATACGGACTATATTCTCATAGCCTGTACTCATATTAATTAAGGAATCCACTTTCAATCAATAGTTGAACTTTTTATTTCACATGCTTTTCTAAGTCTTTTTGATATTGAGCATTTGATTCCAATTTTTCCTTTTGCCATTTTTAAGTGTTTCTTCGTACTCTTTGGTTGTCACGATATCATTCTTAAGCTCTAAAACCTTTAAAAATAAATGGATCTCCTTTGATACCAACCTGTGAATAGGCTTTTCGTAAATGGAACAGCACGACTAACCATCGGTGATCCTCCTGAAGAGGCAACTGGAATAAGAAGAGAACTATCAGTAACCCAGGCCTGTGCCTTAGCATATTTTTTTCGTAGCGTTTATTTAAATCGTTTGTTTCAGATGCTGCATCATCTAACAGTTTTTTTATACTCATCCAATCCAACTTTAGCTACTACTTCTGGATCTTTTGCCTTTGGTAATACCTAAGTGTTTTAGAGCTGATCCTTTCTTAGCATCCAAAATATTGAGATAGGTGGCTGGATCTTGATAATCTGGGCCCCAACCTGTCCCATTCAAATCGTAATCTTTCTGAGTTGGAACCTTGGCTTGTGAAGTAATACTTTCCTTTTTCGTTATCTGTCATTTGTAGGGACATCAACAACCACATTCTCAGTTCCAAGAGTTTCCTCAATTGATTGTTTCATAGAATTTGTTTGCTGTACAGCAACAACATCAGTCTGTTCAACCGGAACATCCAAATGAATTGGGAAAGTAACTCCTTTTGATTGTAACTCTGACTTAGCTTTTTCAAATGCAGCTTTAGCCTTCTGCGAGTTATAAATAGTGTCCTTACCATCATTCAGAGTTACATCTTTCCACTGGTCTCCGTATTGCTGCAATTCAGTCTGAGCAAGTTGACCGAATGTCTTTTCACCTACTTGAACGTAATTGTCTGGCACTAAACTGTTACGAATAATCTTATCCGCACCCTCTTCGCCATTTAACTGCGCAGTATAAGCATGGCGGTTAAAAGGCAAAGTTGATTGCCTGACGGAAGTTTTTATTAAGTAAAGCTTCTTTTGTAGATGTTTTTTGTGTTTCATCAGTCTTCGCAGTTTTGTTATACGATTGACGATTTACATTAAAAGTGAAATAGTAACTAGTCGCTTCCTGAGGGCTATAGATAATTTGATTCCCATATTTTTCTTTAGTGGATGCAAAATTAGAACTATTCGGGAATAATCTAGCCGTATTATATGCTCCAGAATCAAAGCTTCGAATTAAAGATTCCTGATCTGAACCGTCATAGAATGTTAATTTGACATGATCAACTTTAACGTTTTCCTTGTCCCAGTAATTAGGATTCTTTTCATATTCAATGACAGATTTAGAAATCAAAGATTTTAGCACATAAGGACCATTGTAGAGAATACTTGATGGAGTTGGTGTCCCATAATCCTTTCCTTTGGCATTCAAAAATTCTTCATTTACTGGAAGCATGGTTGCCGTAGTAACTTTTGAATTCCAAAAGCTTTCTGGCTTATTTAAGGTGTATTCTACAGTATAATCATCCAGAGCCTTCACACCTACAGTAGAGAAATCATTTGTCTCTCCACTGACATAAGCTTCCAATCCTTTGATCGATTTCTCAACCAAAGAAAGACCATCAGATTTTCCATCGGCTGCATGTTTGAGACCTGTAACAAAATCTTGCGCTTTCACTTCAGCGTACTCTTCACCTTCAGAAGTATACCATTTAACACCTTTGCGAAGCTTATAAGTATAAGTTAAACCATCTTTAGAAACGGTCCAATCTTCAGCAAGAGATGGTATGAAGTTTCCATATTTATCATTTTCTAAAAGCCCATCTACTACATTCCCAATTACATCTGAAGTTGATGTTTTGCTTGTAACACTATAGTCTAAGGATGAAGGATCAACCGCATAAACATAAGAAAAACTTTTAGGTATATCTGCTTTTCTTATCACTTTGGGCACAAGCCGTTACCAAAAAGGCCGAACTTAAAAATTAATCCTGCTCCCAAAAAGCCACTTTTTAGATTTCATAGACGATCTCCTTTTAATATAGTATTTTTTTACTATTATAACCTATTTCAGACCTAAAAAGTAAAGGGTTTTTGTATAATTTTTTTGAAAATTCTAAAAATTACACCTCATTCTCTTTTTAAAAAATCAACGTATTAGAAATCATCCTATTTACTAAGATTTTTTTCATCCTTCTTGGAATCATCTTTCCATTGTTTTCTGTAAAAATAACATGTGGTCCTTTGAAAATAGTTGGGTAATTAGAAAAAAATTAAAATAATCTTATTTCAATTAGTACCAATCTATAACTCCTTTTCCTATTTTTGATTTCTTTTTAACTCCGTAGTTTCCTAAGTCTCAATTTTTTTATATAATAGAGATCAGAGGTAAAAAAATGAAAAAACAAGCTTTTAGTTCTGAACAATATTTAAACTTGCAACGCGACCATATTTTGGAGCGTATCAATCAATTTGACGGCAAACTCTATTTGGAGTTTGGTGGAAAAATGTTAGAAGATTTCCATGCCGCTCGTGTCCTTCCTGGTTATGAGCCTGACAACAAAATCAAGCTCTTACAAGAATTGAAAGAGCAAGTTGAAGTTGTAATCGCCATTAATGCTAGTAACATCGAGCATTCCAAGGCACGTGGTGACTTGGGTATTTCTTATGACCAAGAAGTCCTTCGTTTGATTGATAAATTCAATGAATTGGGAATTTTTGTTGGCTCCGTTGTCATCACACAGTACGCTGGCCAACCAGCTGCAGATACCTTCCGCAACCAACTCGAGAAAAACGGAATCGACTCTTATCTTCATTATCCAATCAAAGGATATCCGACTGATATGGACCACATTATTTCTCCAGAAGGTATGGGGAAAAACGACTATATCAAAACCAGTCGCAACCTGATTGTCGTAACTGCTCCTGGACCTGGTTCTGGAAAATTGGCAACTTGTATGTCAAACATGTACCACGACCAAATCAATGGTATCAAGTCTGGTTACGCTAAATTTGAAACATTCCCAGTTTGGAATCTTCCCCTTCATCATCCCGTTAACTTTGGCCTATGAGGCAGCAACGGCGGATCTTGATGATGTCAACATGATTGACCCCTTCCATCTCCAAACCTACGGAGAGACCACTGTCAACTACAACCGCGATATTGAAATCTTCCCTGTGCTCAAGCGCATGTTGGAACGCATTCTAGGAGAGTCTCCATACGCTTCTCCGACAGACATGGGTGTCAACATGGTTGGTTTTGCTATTACAGACAATGAGGCTGCTGTCGAAGCTTCTAAACAAGAAATCATTCGCCGCTACTATCAAACAGTTCTTGATTTTCAAAGCCGAAAAAAAGTTGGCGAAGGAGCTGTCAAGAAAAATCGAGTTGCTTATGAACGACCTCGGCATCACACCTGCAGATCGTAAGGTTGCTGTTGCTGCACGTCAAAAAGGCAGAAGAAACTGGCGGACCAGCCCTAGCCCTTGAATTGCCAACTGGGGAAATCGTCACAGGTAAGAACTCAGAACTCTTTGGCCCTACAGCCGCTGCCTTGATCAACGCTATCAAGAAATCAGCTGACATTGCTAAAGAAGTAAAACTAATCGAACCTGAAGTTGTCAAACCGATTCAAGGTCTTAAAATCGATCATCTAGGTAGCCGCAATCCACGCCTTCATTCAAATGAAATCCTGATTGCTCTTGCCATCACAGCTACAGAAAATCCTGATGCCGCTCGTGCTATGGAAGAGCTTGGCAACCTCAAAGGAAGCGAATCCCACTCAACCATCATCTTGACTGATGAAGACAAGAATGTCCTTCGTAAACTGGGTATCAACGTAACCTTTGACCCTTACTACCAATACGACCGCTTGTATCGCAAGTAAAGATTTGAGCCTCTCCACTCTTGGGGAGGTTTTCTCTCTGTCTCAGGAGCCAGCTTTATGTTATAATGAAAGAAGAAAACTGAAAGGATTTACCATGTCAAAAGAAGTTATTGTTGAAAGTTTTGAACTTGACCACACCATTGTTAAAGCACCCTATGTTCGCTTGATTGGGGAAGAAACAGGGACCAAAAGGGAGACATCATCTCCAATTATGATATTCGCTTGGTACAACCAAACGAAGACTCTATCCCTACCGCTGGCCTGCACACTATTGAGCACCTCTTAGCCAAACTCATCCGTACCCGCATCGACGGCATGATTGACTGTTCACCATTTGGGTGCCGTACAGGCTTTCCACATGATTATGTGGGGACGCCACACCAGCGCTGAAATTGCGGCTGTTATCAAGGATTCGCTCAAGGAAATCGCTGAGACTACTACTTGGGAAGATGTCCCTGGAACAACCATCGAATCTTGCGGAAACTACAAGGATCACAGCCTCTTTTCTGCTAAAGAATGGGCAAAACTCATTCTAGAACAAGGAATTTCAGACGATGCCTTTGAACGTCATGTCATCTAAACACAAAAAAGGAACCAGTTTTTCAGCTGGTTCCTTCTTTTTGTCCTCAAAATATTTGTCTTTAAACTATTTTCACTGAATAACCAAGACGCCATCTTCCATATCTGCTTCCAGATGTTTAGCATCTAAATGATCCAAATGGAAGTCTGTCACCTTATCACGAATTTCTTGTTCAACTACGCGACGGAGAGGTCGAACACCCATGACTTCATCATAGCCTTCTTCTGTGATATAGTCTTTAGCCACTTGACTGACTGCCAAGTCAATGTCTTTCTTAGCCAAGGTTTGGTTGACTTCAGCCAACATCAAATCTACAATCTTAGAAAGGTCTTCCTTAGTCAAGTGTGAGAACTCGATGACTGCATTAAAGCGGTTGAGGAATTCTGGACGGAAGAATGGTTTCAAACGATCCATCAATTCGGTTTATCCGCATCTTCTGTCAAGTTGGCTTCATAGCCAAATCCAGCATTTGATGTCGCGATAATGACAGTGTTCTTGAAAGTTTACCGTATTTCCTTGACCATCTGTCAAACGACCATCATCCAAGACTTGGAGGAGAAGAGTAATGACTTGAGGATCAGCCTTTTCAATCTCATCCAAGAGAATGATAGAGTATGGATTGCGACGAACACGTTCTGTTAAGGTATTGCTATTGTCATCATAACCCACATAGCCTGCTGTTGTACCAATTAGCTTAGAAACAGCTGTGCGGTCACTGTATTCAGACATATCCAGACGGATGATTGCATCCTTAGTTCCAAACATATCTAGCGCCAATTGCTTAGCAAGTTCCGTCTTACCAACCCCAGTTGGACCTACAAAGAGGAAGCTACCGATTGGGCGATTGCCTTCATCAAAACCAGCTCGGTTACGACGGATAGCACGGGCTACTGCTTCAACTGCCTTATCTTGACCAATTACCTTATCTTGCAGGCGATGAGCCATATCTTTGAGACGTTCAATGTCAGATGCACCCATTTGAGATACTGGAATCCCTGTCATTCGCTCTACAGACTCAGCCACATCATTGACAGTGGCAGTGACTTTCATATCTTCTGTGTGGTTTTCAATCTTCTTTTCCAATTCTGCGATGCGTGTTTTATAGTTTAGAGCTGCTTCAAAATCTTCTGCCTCAACTGCTTTTTCTTGCTTGTCTTTTTCTACCTCTATTTCACGTTCAACAGCATGCACATCTGTTACAGGATGTTGAGCTGCCAAGTGGGCTGCTGTTACGTCCACAAGGTCGATAGCCTTATCTGGCAAGCTACGTTGCGGAATATACTGGACAGAATAATCTACTGCTGCTTTCAACACTTGATCGGGCAGGATAACATTGTGGTGTTGTTGATAGAGGTCACGAATTCCTTGAAGGATTTTAAAGGTATCCTCTGCAGAAGGAGCATTAACCTTGACTTCGTTGAAACGACGAGCAAGAGCTGCATTCTTCAAGATAGTGTTACGATATTCGTCTTGAGTCGTTGCTCCAATCACTGTCAATTCTCCACGAGAGAGGGCTGGCTTGAGAATGTCTGCAAGCCCCTTAGAACCACTGTCACCTCCAGTAGAACCAGCACCGAGGATTTGGTGAATTTCATCAAAGAAGAGGATAATATTCCCTGCTGCTTTCACTTCATTGACTAGGTTTTGAACATTTTCTTCAAAGCTACCACGGTATTGAGTCCCAGCCTCAAGGCCTGAGATATCAATGGAAATAATTTCCTTGTTCTTAATAGCAGCTGGAACATCGCCGTTCACAATTGCTTGTGCTAGTCCTTCAACCACTGCCGTTTTACCAACCCCTGCATCCCCGACAAGAACAGGGTTGTTTTTAGTTCGACGAGATAGAATTTCAGATGTCTCTTGAATTTCCTTGTTTCGACCAATAACAGGATCTAACTTGCCTTCACGAGCTTCCGCTGTCAAATTTCGCCCTAGCTTAGCAAGGAGACCATCTTGTTTCACAACTCCTGCCTTTTCAGGCATTTGTGCATCCGATTCCATCTGACCTTTCAACTCTCCTGTTGCACGATAGTGGGCAAATTCTTCTGGTGTTACTTCACGTCCATTGATTAGGTAGCGACGGTTTTCAGAACTATATCCTCGCATCCCTCCCATCAATTGATTAAATAAATCATCCATGTTGTTAAAATTATTAAAATTGTTGTTCATATTGATTACCTCTTTATTACTTACTTATCATTACTGATATTGACTAACTTTGACCTTTGTTTTAAAAAAATTTAGACTAGCTAACAAGCTACTCTGAGCACAATTTCTGGTTTTTCTTTTTCAAGCAGGAGTAGACTATCTTTACTTCTGAAGATTTCTAGATTAAACATAGACCCACCTCTTTCTATTTTACTTTAAATAAGTGTTCTAGTAAGGCTTTCATTTACCTTACGTTCCTAATATAACACTTTGGTCAGTAAAAGTCAACAACTTTGTTTGACCAAAATTGACTATTTTTAAACATAAATTATGACCACCCGTCCAACAGGTGGTTTACCCCAAGGCTCTAAACCCAAATTAAGAGCCAGTTCCTAAAGGAGATGACTTTCACAGTCTACAGACTTCACTGCTCTTACCTCACTACTCACATTATGAAAAAGTTTTATTAACTACTTGCCACTCTCCTCATATTCTATTACGCTCCATTTATCTAGTGCTATATCATGCTTTACTTATTTTAAATTTGTTATATTCGTAAAAAATCATCCACTATATCATTTCTTCAATCTTAAGTATATTTTTTTGTGCTTTTTTTATTAAGTCCTAATGTGAGCACATAATAACCTTCCAGCAATCAATATCAATTACCAAACTATTACCTGAGATTATTCTTTATCAAACATAATAAGTGCACTTTTTCCTTTAGCATAATGAACTAGAAACACTTATCCTCGGTCTAATGCTCACTCGCCTATTTACATGATCAGGAATTAAATGAACCAAAATCATTTCAACTTCTTCATAACTGCACAGCCAATAGAGTATGTTTCCTAAACTACTCTCATTTTGATGATAAAAGACTTTTCATCTAAACTTAGGGAGAATATAATGTAATAGAACAATGCCACTTTTTATGTGATTAACTATTTGTCTTTTTGTAAATATGTTTCTACTTTCGCTTTACAATTGTTTTTAAAGAGCTTTATTTTATCGCCTTTGGAGTTTTTTTGAGTACAGCCTTCAACACACACTCATAGTTGGTTTTTATTTATCTTACACCTTATGGGGACGAGATGGATTCATAGTCACATAATTTAAAAACTCTGAGAAACACCATTATATCAGTACTTCCCAGAGTTTTTGTTATTTATTGATGTAAAATATAGCTATTGCATATTTCTATATTCAAGAGTTTGCCAACGTTCTGAAACCAAGAAATTCCAATTTTTTTATTTGATACCAGCCATTAGTTTTTTTCAATACGTGGAACGTAGAAGAGTAAGATAATACTGAATATAATTGTAATTCCTCCAACAATTCCATAATAAGCAACTTCAGTTTCACTTGTATAAAATTTTACAATTTGAGCATTGATAGCTTGGGCAGCAGCATTACTCAAGAACCAGATAGACATCATTTGTGCTTGGAAGGATTTTGGTGCTAACTTTGTAGTGACTGATAGACCAATCGGCGAAATCAACATTTCCCCTACAATCACAATAGCCCAACTCATAATCAACCAGAGAGGACTGACCTTAACATCTGTCCCAAAGAGCATCCCTGGTAACATCATCCACAAGAAGGATAAACCTGCCGCAAATAAACCGTAAGCAAATTTCTTAGAAGAGGATGGTTGCTTTTTACCCATTTTCCCCCACAACCACGCAAAAATCGGCACATAAATCATAATGAAAAGTGGATTGATACTTTGGAAAAAGCTAGATGGGAAATGAATCTGATTCCCAAATACATTAAAGTAAAGTCGAGTTTGATCATCCGCAAATAGAGCGAGAACAACAGATCCCTGCTCCTCAATAGACCAGAAGAGGACTCCAGCGATAAATAAAGGAATGTAGGCAAACACTCGGGATCTCTCAGTAGCAGTTATTTTCTGACTAGATAAAATTTTGAAGAAATAGTAGATTGGAATGATTACCGCAATCACTGTAAAGATATTAACAATCATATCCACGTTAAACTGGTGAGTAAAGACTAAACCTATAACCGCAAGAATAACCATGACAAGTGTAATCAGCAAGCGTTTAATCAATGTCTGCCGGTCCTTCTGTGAAAGTGGATCAGTAGGGTAAAGACTTGATTCAGGCAGATATTTCTTCCCATCTAAAACATACTTCACCAAACCAAAGAACATCCCAATGGCAGCTAATGAGAAACCTAGATGGAAATTGACTTCCTGACCTAGATAACCTACTAGATAAGGGGCAACGAAGGCACCTAAGTTAATCCCAAAGACAAAGATACTAAAACCTGCATCCCGTCTATCATCCTCTTTCTCATAAATTCCCCCCACCATATCTGAGATATTGGGTTTTAAAAATCCAGTTCCAAAGATAATCAAGGCAATAGAAAGATAGAGAGCCACTTGTCCAAAAGGTGTTGCCAAAGCAATATGCCCTAGCATAATCAGAATACCACCATAAAAGACGGTCTTACGGCTTCCTAAAATACGGTCACTGACAAAACCACCGATAACCGAGGACAAAAATACCAGCGAGCCATAAATCGCCATAACCGATGCAGCTGTGGTCTTATCCATCCCCAACCCACCATCTTGCACACTATAGTACATATAGTAAAGTAGGATAGCTCGCATCCCATAGTAAGAAAAGCGTTCCCACATTTCTGTAAAGAAGAGGGTAGACAAACCTATAGGATGGCCAAAAAATGTTTTCTGTTTTTCCATATATATTCTCCTTTGAAATATAATAATTCATTTTACAGAATTTTTCAAATAAATGTCAAACAAATCATGCTTGTTTTTAGAAAAATTTTTTTGAAAAAAATCTATTTAGATACGTTTCCACTTTATCCTCAATAAACTCATTAATTTTGTATTAAGTATTCTAAAACCCTACCTTACAGTAGGAAATTAATTAAAAAAAGCTAGATATAAAATCTATTCTATAACCCTTAAAACTGATGGACACCTCTTCCAGAAGAGGTTGCTTGTGACAGAACATTTTAAAGTTATAAGATAGTAGTCAAAAATACAGAACTTAATCATAATAATGAACTTGAGTATAGGTATCCTAACTTTAAAATATGAAATTACAATCAGCAAAGAATATAAAAACGCTTGAGATAAAGATGATTATGGCGCTACAGAACTAAAAAGCCTTGAGTTATAAATAATATCAACTCAAGGCATCGTTTTAAATATAAAATCTAACTTTCTATATTTATGAAACTAGTTTATTACCATATTGTTTATTTTGAATTTACATAGGCGTCTACAGCGATGATAGCTTGAGCAACATCTGAAGGCGAAATCTTAAACGGCATCTGATGGATTGTCTCACCCTCCATAGTTGCTTGTTTACCAACTTTTATTAAATCATCATATCCAACTTGATCTAAATGCATTTCTTTTAGAGTTGTTGGCATACCAATTTTTTTGTAAAACTCAATATACTTATCAAGTTCTTCTTTAGGTCTATTTTCCAATAATAGTTGTACCAAAGGTTCCATAAGCTACTTTTTCACCATGTGTTAAATGATGAATGTCACCTGTCAATGCAGTAAAACCATTATGAATTGCATGCGCCGCAGCTAATCCTCCACTTTCAAAACCTAGACCACTCAATAGAGTATTAGCTTCAACAATATTTTCTAATGCTGGTGTCACAACTTTAGCTTCACAAGCTGCCATGGCCTGTAAACCATCTGCGAACAGCGTTTCTTCACATTTCTTCGCAATTGCAACTCCAGCCAACGTTTGTTGTTGTCCTAACATAGTTTTTCCATTTGCCTGCATAACTGCACGCGCCTCAACCCAAGTTGCTAAACCATCTGCAATACCAGACGCTAATAAACGCTTAGGAGCTTGTGAAATAACTTTTGTATCAACCAAAACTAAATCTGGATTTTTAGAATAAAATAGATAATGATCAAATGCACCTTCATCTGTATAAATAACAGATAAAGCAGATACAGGTGCGTCTGTCGATGCAATTGTCGGAGCAATAATAACAGGCTTTTCAATCAAATCTGCAATAGCTTTTGCGCTATCAATCGTCTTTCCCCCACCAAGACCGATAATACTATCACAATTTTCTTTCTCAGCTAAGGCAACAACTCGATTGATTTCATTGTCAGAAGCTTCACCATTAAACTGGGCTAGAACAATATGGAAACCATACCTATGTAGGTAATCTTCAAATCGTTTTCCAACAATATCATAAACCAACTGATCGCATAATAGAATAGGACGATTTCCCAAATCCAATATTGATTTGGCATTTTCAAACAAGGCATTTTCCCCTTGAATATATCTAGAAGGGCTAGCAAAAATTCTCATATGTATTCCCTCTCTATCTAAACGGAACGACTATTTTGAATAACAAACCAATCGTCAGAAAAATCATCAACCGCCTTTTGGATAGATGGCATGGCGAAAGCTGATTCAAAAACATCTGCTCCTGCTGTAACAGCATGCGCACCTGCAGCTAAAGCACTATTTACTTGTGCTACATTTTTAAAGGATGCAGCTAAAATCTTACTAGGAGAGTTCTGTCTATCAATAGCAAGAGCTAATTGACGAATGACAGAATTTGAATCAATGTTCAGATTTTCCATTCTATTATAATATGGAGCTAGGTAATCCGCTCCTGCTTCGATAGCTAATAATCCCTGAATAACTGTATAAATAGCTGTTGCAGTGATATGGTAACCCTCTTTTTTTAGCACCTTTATTGCACGTAATCCAGCTGGAGTAACAGGTACTTTGATAAATATATCATCTCCTGCTTGTCTCCGAATTTCATGAGCATCCTTTTAAGATACCTTCAAAATCTTGAGAAATCACCTGAACATGAATAGAGGGTGCAGAGCCAATCAATTCTCTTACATCTTTGATTCGTTCAAAAAAATTAATCGAACCCTCTCTTTTGGCAATAGTGGGGATTTGAAGTTACCCCAGCTAGCGGTAAAATTTCAGACCACTTTTTTTAATCTCATCTAAATTTAATGTGTCAAGCATAAATTCCATAAAAAGAACCTCTTTATTTTACAAAGTATGCTCAGTACGTCCTATAATATCATCTTGGGTTGCCTTAGAAAGAACATTGAAGAATGCAGAGTATCCTGCAACACGAACAATTAAATCTCTGTGTTTTTCAGGATGTTTCTGAGCGTCAATCAACGTCTCTCTGGAAACAACATTGTATTGAATATGGTACCCATGTAAACGATTAAAGAATGTTCGTAACAAAGCAATTAGTTTTAATTTATCTTCTTCTTTGGCTAACGTTTGAGGATTTACTTTCTGATTTAAGAGAACCCCACCTACAATTTCATCTGTTGGTAATTTTGAAACAGATTTTAAAACAGATGTAGGGCCGTGTTGATCCATATTATGTGATGGTGAACAACCCTCTGCTAACGGTGTACCCTGCATTGCGGCCATCTGGAGTTGCTAATGTTCCACGTCCCTGACCTACGTTGGCTGAGATAGAAGATGTTCCTGAATAACGAATTCCTCCAATAGGTCCTCTTCCATAACGTGTATTAGGATATTTAGCAATTTCATCAACATAAATGTCATAAGCAGCAGTAACTAATTTGTCAGCATAATCATCATCGTTACCGTACTTAGGTGCATCATGAATCAACATTTCTTGAATGACCTTACCTTCTTCTCCGGCATAATCTGTTTCCAATGCATGCCAAAGCTGACTTGGGCTTATACGTTCTTCCTCAAATACCAATTTTTTAATTGCAGCTAATGAATCCGACAAATTTGCAATTCCAACTTGCAAACCTGATATATAATCATATACTGCTCCACCTTCTTTAAGGTGTTTTCCACGACCAATACAATCATCAGTCAATGCTGAGCATAGAATATCAGGAACTTCTCGTTCCAATGATAAATCAATAGAATTTTCAACAATAACACTCATTCGTGTCAAATATCTTAGTGTTTTATCCCAAGCATTTTCTAATTCAGAAAAGTTCTTCATATCCTTAAAATGACCAAAGCTTGGTGCAAACCGTTTCCCCGAAGCTGGATCAATTCCATCATTCATCGTGATAAGTAGAACTTTAGGGAAGTTCATGTAACTCATACCTGTGCAACGATATCCCCATTTTCCCTGGAACTGCCGTTTCAACACATCCAATGGCACTGTAATCATAAGCATCATCTTCCAATACTCCTTTTGCAATAAAAGAAGGAATGATAATCTCATCATTATTAAATGCAGGCATACCAAAACCAAGTTTCATCACTTCAATACACTCATTCATGAAACGAGCATCTAAACCTGCATGGTAACGTACAGTTAGATTAGGTTGCGGTAGATGGGTTTGTGCAACTGATTTTAAGACCAAATAAGATAATGGGTTAACAGCATCCTTCTTATCTCGAGTCTGTCCACCAATTGTAACATTTTGATATAAAGGACTTCCTGCTGAAGAAAATGTATGTGCTTGACTGCGAACCTTATTAATTGTAATTGTCTTAATCCAAAGATTTGTCAGACGTTCAACAATGCTATCTTCTGTTTCTTTACCACTTTCTAAATCAGCCTTCATATATGGATACATATATTGATCAAAACGGCCATATGAAAGAGAGTGGCCATTAGATTCAATTTGTAAAATACATTGAATAAACCAGACTGATTGAATAGCTTCTGCAAAAGTAGTTGCCGGTTCATATGGGACTCGAGAGCAAATATCTGCAATCTCAAGCAATTCTTTCTTACGTTTAGGATTTGCATTTTCGGCTAAACTTTTAGCAAGATCAACAAAGCGATTTGCATATACTTTAATAGCATCGATTACGATAAATATAGAGTCGTAAAAATGATATTTATCAATACTTGCTGGATCTGTTAAATCTAACTCTGCTTTCGCTTTACGAGCCCGCTCTTCAAAACCTCTTAAACCAAATTGCAACAGTTTCTGATAGTTAACTGCTAAGTGAGCATCTCCAGAATTCATCTTACCTTCCATACCAAAGAATCCTGTCTCCATATAAACAGACACTTCTTCAGGTAGCAATGCACCAGCTCTAGCACGTAAATTATTATTTTCCCAAAACGGAGCAATACTTCTAAGTTGTTCTTTTGTTTCTTCTGTAATATAGAAAACATCTCCATCACGCTTTTCAAAAAGATCCAACTCATTGAGAACAAATTCTAGCGTATATTCTGGAAAAATAGGAGCATCTTTATTGGAAGAAGCTTGATTTCCCGCAATCATAGATTCTTCTTCGATATAGATCGTCATATTTTCCAAAATTTCTTTGAGCATATAGGCGCGTTTTAGGACATTAGGCTGTTCCTTATATCGATCATAAGCGCGTGTTGCTAAAACTGCTCTTTCAGCATCAATATAAGGTTTTTTATTTAAAACATCTTCTCGATATTTGTTCATCCTTTCAGTAAGGCTGCCAAAATATTCTGTCTTGATTGTTGTTCTTGCTACTTCTTTATTTACCATCGTAAGCACCTTTCTTTCGAAAATATTTTTGTTTCTTTCGAAAATATAATACCTGGTTTTTTAGAAAATTTCAAGCTTTTAACTAGAAAAACTTTAACTCTCTAATTTAGCACAAATGTGTGTGTTTAATGATAATACACAAATGTTTTTTAGAATTATCATGCTTCATTCTGATAAGCTAAACGATCCTGTACTTTAAAGAATGGGAAATAAACTAATGTAGACATCGCTAATATCACTAGCTGAGTCATAACTCCTTGCCATCCACCAACCATAAAATCCTGATAGAATAGCTGGGGTACTCCAAGGTAATGTAACCCCTGAGAATGGCTGCATGAAACCTGTTGCAATAGCTCCATATACTATAACAGCTGCAAGTACAGGAACAAGAATGAAAGGTACAAACATAACTGGATTCATGACAATCGGAAATCCAAATACAACTGGCTCATTTACGTTAAATATTGCTGGAAAAGCTGCTACTTTTCCTAAGGCTTGGTATTGTTTTCGATTTTGCTGCAAAAAGCATCGCAACTACAAGACCAAACGTAATCCCTGAACCAGATAGAATTAAAAATGAATCTAAAAATTGTTGAGTAACAATATGTGCACCATTTTCTAATGATAGATTCCCAGAGGCTAACATAGCTTTATTAGCATCAAGATTAGATAAAAGCAGAGCTGTCACTACTCCATTTACTACCGATTGTCCATGAACACCAAACCACCACAAAAATGATATAAAGAATGCAATTCCAATTGCACCATACAAAGATCCAGTTAAACCTTGCAATGGAACTTGAATAGCAGAATAAATCATTTCTATGAATGTTCCGCCATTAGTCAATGAGCTCGCTAAAATATATACAATCATAGAAAGTAAGAAAATTACAAATGCTGGAATCATTGCTTCAAACTGTTTGGCAATAGCTTGTGGAACTTGTTCTGGCATCTTAATAACAATTTTTCTCTTTATAAAGAAGGTATAAATACTTCCTACTACCAAACCTATAATGATAGCACCGATAATTCCTTGACCTCCAAACCAAACTTTACTAATAGCATCCCCAATTGCCTCACCTTGTTTAGGGATATAAGATGATCTTAGCAAAATAAAGAATGCAGATACAGATAGAACCCCAGCTGGCAAAGCCTCTACTCCGCTATTCTTAGCATAAGAATAGGCAATTGAAAAACAAGAAATTAGACCCATAATCGCAAAAGTTCCTGAATATACTTGCATAAACGGCTCTGTCCAATTTGCTCCAAATACACTAGCAATGCTCTTGTTTAATCCTTCAAATGGCAATTGTCCCATAATCAAGAATAAACTACCAACTACTGTCAATGGCAAAATTGCTAACATACCATCTTTTAGAGCTATAATACCACGCATATTCACAAACTTCATCATAGGTGCAATGATTTTTTGAACATCCATCTTTGCCATAATAAATCTCCTTTTCTTACCCACTAATCAAAGATAGGGCCAAATCTAATACTTTTTCCCATCTAACATACCATAGTCCATCATCGGAATAACAGCTATCGGAACATCACACTTATCACAAATTTCTTTTGATTTATCTAATGTATAAGCAACTTGAGGCCCCAACAGTGCAACATCTAGATTTGGGGCATAATCCGCTAATTTAGACTGAGAAAACGCCTCTATTTCTGCCTCAACTCCACTAGATTGCGCTGCAATTTTCATATTATTTACAAGCATACCAGTAGAAAAGTCCTGCTGCACAAAACAAACCAATCTTCACCATTATATTTTCCTCCTCTATGTTAATAACAATGATAATACTCTAGTATTATTTTTTATGAAGTTCTTTTCTCAAACTAATAATTTCTTTGATTAAATTAATCTCCGTCATACTAGTCATGAGATGATCTTGTGAATGAACAAAGAGAGCTGTTATTTCTGTCTTTGTACCAGACGCTTCCTGTGCCAAGAATTTTGTTTGTAGATTATGGGCTTCTAATAAGGCTGCATCAGCTAACTGGATTTCTTCTTCACATCGTTCACATGTACCGTTTTTTATATAATCTAACGCTTTATAAATATGTTGTTTCGCATCGCCAGCATATAAAATTAAACCCATGATAATTTGATCTGGAACAATAATTTCCATAAATTCCTCCTCATTTCACTATGTAAAAAGCTTTTTTCATTTGAAATTTTAAAATTTTCTTTTGTAACTATAGAATACAACTACATAATAAACTTGTCAATCCAAAAATCAACAAATAAACTATTTTTTTATTTATATAAGCACAAATGTGCAATTGATTAAAAAGAAAAAACGATAAACTGATATCAGTCTATCATTTTCACTCGCATAAAATATTTCGAAAAGAAAAATCACCATCTTCTTCCAAAACTTTTAAAATTGTATTTTTATCTGTAATCAGATGATTTACTAGATTAGCACGCAAGACAGAAAGAATCGCAGATACTTTCGTATCACCATAAGCAACAGCTAAACTTTGAGGAATATTTTTTAAATCTTCCAAAGAGATTGCTATCGTTCTTTCCTGTAAGTTCTCATAAACTTCTTTACCTTTTGAATCAAAGAATCGACAACAAATTTCCCCTACAGTTTTAACTTTTGTCAATTCTTTAAAGTCATCCTCTGTAAGCATGTCTAACCATTGATGTTTTCCTTTATTACTAAAATCACCAATCCCAACCACAACTATATCTAAATCTTTCCAACTATTTTTCAAATCTTCAAAATATCTTGATTGCAAAATACCATCTGCTAACAATTTATTTTCTTGCACAATTGTTGCATTCATAAATGTACACTCTCCATGAAATTTTCTAGACATTTCATAAATCAGTGTATTCACATGGTATTTAGCGTGTATGTGACTAGGACCACCTGCTAGAGGATAGAAGTGAACATTTCGGACACTTTTGCTGTGAATTAAATCTACTAAATTACTTAAACTTTTCCCCCAAGAAAAGCCAATTTTCATATTATCATCAATTAAATTCCTAAGGACACCTGCTGCAACTTGAGAAATTCTTTCAGATAAAATTGTTGGATTATCATCAAATTCATTTGGAATAATCTCTAAACTTTCCAGACCATATTTTTCTTTTACATAATTTTCCAACTTAAACATATTGGTATCAAAATTCTCTATTTCAATTTTAACAATTCCTGCATTCCTTGCTTCTGTTAGCATTCTACTAATAGAGGTTCTATAAATTCCTAATTTTGCTGCTATTTGTGACTGATTTAAGTTTTCAATATAATATAGATAAGCAATTTTAGAAAGCAGTTTATTCCTATCTTGATTCATACACTTAACCTCTTACGAAACTACCTTAACCATTATCCCAGCATTTTCTAATGTAGCTATATTTTGTTTAGAAAGTTTTTCGTCTGTTATTACTTCATAGACTTGACTTAAAGCAAATCTTCTTACTGTACCCCTTTTATCAAATTTACTTGAGTCAGTTAGCACAATGACTTTATCCGACGCTGCTGAAATATATTGAACTACCTCACTGCGCATTAAATCTTTTCCTGTAAAGCCCATCTCTTTATCGTAGCCATCTGTCCCAACAAAAGCTTGACGCACATGAAAAGTCTGTATCATTTCTTTTAATAAAGGTCCTACGGTAACCTGTGAATCTTTCTGAAACTCTCCACCAAGAACAATAACACGACATGAATCATAACCTCTTACAAAATTTGCTATAAAAAATGAATTTGTTACAATAGTGACATTTCTTTTTTGCTTGCAAATTTCCTCAGCAAGTAAAGCACAGGTTGAACCAGATTCTATCATTATTGTTTCATTATCTGATACCAATTTTACTGCTTCTTGAACAATTTTTCTCTTAATTTCATAATTAATTGACAAGCGTACATTTAAGTCATCTCCACTATTTAACACAGCATATCCATGCTCTCTGTGTAATAAGCCTTTTGACTCTAATTTATCTAAATCTTTTCTAATCGTTACTTTCGATACATTTAATTTTTCCGATAATGTATTAACATCAATCTTTTCATATTCTGATACTAATTTAATAATTTGTTCCAATCTTTTCATTTTACACCTCCGTTTTATTCTACCAAAATAAAAAGCAAAAAACAACAAATTAAACTTTCGTTCGTAATTGTTTTTCTTTCGTTTTTGTGATAGGATAGAATTATAAAGAGGAGGAACTCTTATGGAAATATCTAAAGGAATTATTTTTAATATTCAACACTTTTCAATTCATGACGGTCCGGGTATTCGTACAACTGTTTTTTTAAAAGGATGTCCTCTGCGCTGTCCATGGTGTTCTAATCCTGAATCTCAAAGAATGAAACCTGAAAAAATGAAAGATGCTCAACGAGAAAAATTCACTTTAGTCGGTGAAGAAAAGACTGTTGAAGAAATTATTACAGAGGTATTAAAAGACAAAGAATTTTACGAAGAATCCGGTGGAGGTTTAACTTTATCAGGGGGTGAAATATTTGCTCAGTTTGAATTTGCTAAAGCCATCTTAAAGGTCAGCTAAAGAACATCACATACACACTGCCATTGAAACTACTGCCTTTGTTGATCATGAAAAATTTGTTGATTTAATCCAATATGTGGATTTTATCTACACAGACCTAAAACATTATAATTCTATAAAACATAAAAAAGTGACTGGGGTTTTTAATCAAATGATTATTAAAAACATTCATTATGCTTTTTCTCAACATAAAACTATCGTTTTAAGAATCCCGGTTATTCCTGATTTTAACAATAGTTTAGAGGATGCAGAAGAATTCGCTACTCTATTTAACTCATTAAATATCGACCAAGTTCAACTACTCCCTTTTCATCAATTTGGTGAAAACAAATATCGTTTATTAAATCGGAAATATGAAATGGATGGAGTCAACGCACTTCATCCTGAAGATCTTATTGATTATCAAAAGGTATTTCTGAACCATCATATTAATTGTTATTTCTAGTTTATTTCCTTGAAATGCTCTAGCTATTTGCAGATAACAAGCATCTATAATACATACTTAACTTTTTCAAAAGGTTTAGCTAAAAAAA